>ERZ1049444.2476-NODE-2476-length-12170-cov-3.817334_pt1 | contig 12170 bp, 15 predicted proteins | sample MGYA00383101_ERZ1049444 | MGnify/ENA primary metagenome ERZ1049444 (study PRJEB29581, sample SAMEA5548371) | metagenome | biome: marine; feature: coastal; material: water | depth 50 m | study: Short-term variability in the microbial, nano- and picoplankton...
ATTGTATACAGATCTAAGTGAGCAACATCATTATTAGCGCTAATTTTTTTAGCCAATGTTGACTTTCCTGAGCCTGAATTTCCAAAAATTAAAATTTTACTCAAAATAGGGTTCCTCATAAAATGCTGATGCGTTTGTTTGTCGAAGGGAGAATTAAGGCTGATATTAACGAGTAAGCTCTTAGAAAAGTGCCAACCAGGAGTCTTGAGAGCCAGATAATATACTCAGTCCATCTGATGACGGCTTCACACACGGTGTCGCATTAACCTCTTTCGCCACGCTAGCCAACATGGGGGAAAAGTAAATGATAACTTCACAATGGAGACGCCCTTCCGATTCATGTCGAATAAATGCAACCATTTCCTTTGGGTTTTCGGCATCTTCATAGGCTGACAAGATAAGTTGTTTGATTAAGTCTTGTTGATCGTAGGCCAACATCGCGTCACCCAGGTTTTTTATAAACCAGTTTTTCATAAATAACTCCGACGCATAAAAACAGCTAACAGTTTTTTTCCTTACATATTCACCTGTATGTAATTTTACTGCCTGTTGAATAATAGCACCTGTTAAAACAATAGGCAGCAATGAAACCAAGCTAAAGATAACATTACCACCGATAAAGTTTATTAGTGATTATAACCAACACAAATACCACTATTACAGCACCATATAATATGGTCTTTTGATTGAAAAGCAATGCAAGATAGAAACTATTACCATGCTATGATTTCCTCCTAAGCTTTACCTTTTCATACGGCTCCTGAATTAGCGAAAACCAGCTTTTATGGTGGCATCACCGCGCCAAGTGCATCTCTTTTTTGTATCGTGTCAAAACTATTTAATGACATTGGTGAGTTTTCTGGCATAGGCGCACTAAAACATGAACTTGAAATTGCCTCGCCAGCGAGGGCTGTCGATAAATTAACGTTCAGGTTAACCTGTATCAAAAAAAGAGTCTCTAAAAGCAAACCCGATCGAGGCTTAGTCAAATTTTCATTAACCCTGATCACACAGAATAATGATGTTGTTTTAAAACAGAATTCTACTATTATGTTATATCGCACTAATAACCGCTAACACAAAATACAATAAGGTAATTTCATGCATTTATACACATTCTCGAAGGCGCCTAATCCAAAGCGTTTAAGTTATTTTTTAAAATTCAAAGGGATTGAACTTTCAACAAATGAGGTTGATATTAATAAAGGGGAACACTTTAACGACACTTTTAAAGCCATTAACCCCGATAGTACCCTGCCAGCACTGGCCCTAGATGATGGCACTGTGCTAACTGACACCATAGCTATATGCGTGTATTTAGAAAGTCAGTATCCCGATACTCCTTTATTTGGGACAAACGCAAACGAATATGCTCAAGTAATTGGCTGGTCACATAAACTTTATATTGATGGTTTCATGGCTATTGCTGAAATATTACGAAATCAGGGGGACTTCTTTAAAAACAGAGCGATTCCCGGACGAGTTAATATACCGCAAATACCTGATTTAATCGAACGAGGGAAAACTCGTTTAGATGCTTTTTGGTTTAATATGAATGAACATTTATCCGATAAAGATTATATAGTTGGAAAGCAGTTAACCATGGCAGATATTGATTGTTATGTGATTTGTGGTTTTGCTGCCTGGGTAAAAGCACAAATACTTGAATCATGTACGGCGTTATTACAATGGCAAAAGCGAGTGAATATTCAACTAGAGAAGTAAACGAACTCAGTGCCTGCTAATTTAACAAAGATATAAAAAGGCTCAGATTTATACTATGACAGATACGATGAAATTATATCACTGCCGCGATTCACGATCTATCAGACCGTTATGGGCGTTAGAAGAATTACAGCTTAACTATGAGCTGAACACTATGGAGTTTCCTCCAAGGTATCACCAAGAAGGTTATATAAAAATCAACCCGTTAGGCACTGTGCCTACCTTTATTGATGGGCCATTGACCATGACAGAGTCTGCCGCCATTTGTCAGTAATTAGTCGATAAATATGGGCCTAGCGAAATTGGCTTAAGTGTTGAACACCCAGAATATGGTGATTATCTTAACTGGATACATCGCAGTGATACTACCTTCACTTTTCCACAAACATTAATATTAAGATATCAACGTGTTGAAAAACCTGAACGTAGACAGCCACAAGTAGTTGATGACTATAAAAAATGGCTTTCATCTAGGTTAGCAAGTGTCGAAATGGTACTTGAGCATAATGATTATCTTTGTGCCGGAAAATTTACTATCGCTGATATCTGCGTCGGTTATGCCTTGTTCCTTGCCCAATCAATTGATATCGATGACTGCTTTGGTCCAAATACTCAAGCTTATTTAAAGCGATTAAAAAAACGTGATGGCTTTAAATCGGCAATGGAGAAACAAAAACACCTAGAGCCAATATTTTGATCGAAAAATTAAAAAGCACAAAATTATGAAAATAATTTTGTGCTTTACTGGTATAACTTAGTTATAAATATAAATACTATTTATTTACCAATACCTTGACCAAGGGTTCGCACAAATATTGACTTACCGATAACGAAACTAGATCAAGTCTGTCTTGTTTAGATAAATTAGAGTTTTCTATAGCAAAAAGCTTATCTTGTTCAGACTCGATTAAATGAATGTTTTCTATCGCCAAACTGACAATAGCAGGCCAACCACCAGTTCGTGATCATAATAGAGAAACGAGTGGATTTTGAAGGCACTATAAGCATACTTGTCATTAAATCCTAAGCAGCTAAATCTGACAAGTATCTTCACTGTAAAATTGTTTATATAGAAGATGGAGCTTTAAAGAACGACTACTTTATTTCGTCCTGACTCTTTAGCCTGATACAAAGCTTCATCGGCTCGCTGTAAAACTAAATCAAGATCTTTATCATCTATATTTAATGATGCTAAGCCAATACTCACGGTAAGGTTTATAAGGTTATGCTGAAATATCACCTCAGAATCGGCAATTCTTTTTCGCAAACGTTCTGCAATTTTAATCGCAACATCTAACTTGTAATCTGGGAGCATCATAGCAAATTCTTCACCTCCTATTCTGCCAACAATATCATATTCCCGTAAATTTTCTTATTAATATCAGCAACATAAATAATTTCAGCAAACCCCCATAGCGTGACCATAACTATCATTAATACGTTTAAAATGGTCAATATCTATCATCAGCACGACATAAGAAGATTTTTTACGTTTTAGTTGCTTTTCTTGTGCTTGTGCTGATTCTATAAAGTGCCTACGATTAAATAGTTTCGTCATGCCATCAGTTGTTGCCAATTCATAAAGCTACTCATTTAACGCAGTTAAACCTTCATTGGCTCTTTTTCTTGTTTTGTACAAGTAAAAAACAAAAAAGATAAGTATTATAGCGGCTAAGGTAAAGGTTCCCACAACACCTAGTAAAAGTTTTTGACCGGTAATGGTTTTATCTTTCGCTGCTATAACGACATTTTTTCTTGCTAATTCTTCTAGTTGTTATTTTAACAATATTTTATTAGATGCTACATTTTCATTTAATGTTAAAAGTTCATCCTCTTGCTGCTCTAAGTATTGTTGCTTTATTTTAATTAATTGTTTTTATTTAGAAATATTTCCTTTATTGGTATCAATTAACGCTTAAGCATGTTTTTGCTGTTGCTGTAACTGCTTTAGTTGTGATTGCTCTTGTAGTAACTTATCTTCATTTTCTTGTAGTTGAATAATTTTGTCATTTAATTCAATTTTAATGTTATTTAATCTGTTATTACTAAGCTGATGTTGCTGATTTAATTTTACTAGCTTTTTTTCTTGCTCTCGCGAGTTTAAAAGTAAGGTTTTCAAATAATTTTCTTGAGCAAGTAACCTTGAACTTAAATCTTCTCTATTTCCGGCAAAATTAAGCATTGCATTAGAGATTTTAAAACCTCGAGTTAACAAATTTTGACGGTTGATATTGAGACTTACTTGGCCTTTTTTCACGACCAAGCTGACCATTTGCTGCTTTCTATTTACATGACCATCTGTAATAACGAGCGCTTTGGGATACCTTTCATTAATCGCTTTAATTGAAGCAATGTTTTTTTTAGTGACAAATATCGCCGTAAAGTGCTCTACAGAGTGGGGATCACCTATACTTTCAACAATAATTTTTTTAGATAAAGTACTCGTGGAAAGCTTTTTGTTAAAAGAGAAAATTAGCTCTTGGGCTTTACCGTAAATACCAAGTATATAGTGGCCATCAGTGTTTTCTTTCAATCCATTTAAGTGCTTAAAAGTTTGTAATATGTAATGAGCTTTTACATCTTCAAGAGTCGTTATATTATTAGTCTCTTTTGCAGATACACTAATATAAAAAAAGGATAGTAATAATAAAAACTTTACCAAAAAGGGCATTATTTAAACCATCAGAAATACATACTTACCAGATATTAAACAGTTTAGCTTAAATATCTCAATAATGTTTATTCAATATTAAGATACCCACCTTCGATTAATAGAGTAAAATCTATTTCAGTGAATAAATAATTGCATTAAACATCAAGATAAAAATAGAGCACAAATTTTATCTCACTCTGTGCCAAAAGCAGACGATTCGAGTTTGCCTTCAGCACTACAACATAAGAAAACAGTTAACAATATTCGCTTAAGGGTAATTTATTGAGCATTATTACATTTATGCTGCGTTATCGACTCAACATTAGCAGATACTTCAACCCCAACCACCTTAAAACAATTAGGTTTTCAATCATGTTTCACGTCAATTTTACTTTCTAATAATTTATATTGATATATTTTTTACTGACTGGAGTATAAATTTATCATATCAATAATTTCCTGCTGACAAACTTGGCAAAACTCAGTGGTACGGGTAAACATAATACAGTTCATTTCACTACGGTAATATCCTTTAGCCGAATAATTAGCTCCTTCAAATGCTCCAATAACGCTATTATTTTCTGCTTTAGCAAACATGTGCTCAACAATATGTTGGTTGTCATGAAAAAGCTTATCCATCTCACTTTCCGGTTTATTATCTTTTCGTAACTGCGCCCTGACTTTTTGATATTGATAGGAATGTTGTTCATAAGCTTGTTTAGGCCAAGGAGTTGGTAAAAGCGTGCTTTTGTTCAGTTTATCCTGCCATTTAGTTTTCCCCGCAATAAGTGCGGTGACATTAGGCTCGTAGGGCTCGATAATATTTTCGGGCGTTGAATAAGCCACTGAACTGGTATAGTACTCATCGGCAAGTCCAGCAAAATGGTGTCCAAACTCATGGATAAACAGGTACTCTGCCCAATCGCTATTAGCTGCGGCCGTTGAAAACAAACCAAAAATACCGCCACCACCATAGGTATCGTTATTTACCAGTATTTCAACAAAATCATAAGGGGCTGATGAAGCGATACGGCGGAAGTTTCTATTATCAGAGGTCAAAACATAGCGCTCTGAGCCAAAAGCATCATAAGTAACCCCTAATAGGCTATCATGGTAAGTGCCTGTTGATGGACGGGATACACCAGACTCAATGGTTACAGGGGCAATCGCCCAAACATTAAAATCTTTACGACGTTCTTTAAAGGGACTGGTGGCAAATAACGCTTCAGCCATCGCTTTTGCCGTTTTTTTAAATTTACCGATTTCTCCAGCAGTATAACCATCTCCCATGATCAATAGATCCACTTTCTTTTCAACAGGTCCGTTGTGCTCAATAACAAACACCTGTTCTTGATATATCGCCGATTCTCGATGATTCAGATAATGGTTAGGGTCAATTTCTGTTTGCCAAATGACCTGAAACTGATGTTTACCATCACGCTTTTCAATGGTTATTTTCACCCTTCTTTCAGGCTGAGGAAAACGCAACGACTCATGAAAGGTTCGTTTTATTTTTTTAGCTTCGCCGGTTGTTTCCCATTCACCGTAAATTGAACTAAAACTGCGGGTGAATAATATTTCGCTGGAGACTTTATCTTTAACAATAAAACGGTATTTGCCACGATTTAAATTATCTATGGATTGTGCTGAAGAACCTGACCAGGGTAAAGGTTCAATAACAACCCGATCTAAAGAGAATACTTCTTGGTTTACATCGCCAGTATGATAATAATCAACCCTAAGAGTTTGTACTTGAGCAAAACTTAAGTTTGCCCAAATGAGCATACTAATAATAAAAATTTTATTCATGTGAGCTCTCTGTATATTGTATTTCTTATTTAGATCATATTAATAAAGAGCTGACGATGAATCAATATCAAGAGTAATATTGTGGAAATTGCCAATATCAAAGCTCGCAGCCCTTTATATTTATTTTAATTGCACAATTAACTTGTTTTGAATCAAAGTAATTGTTTTAATTAATTTTATAATGTTAAGTAACTTCCATTACGTTATTTTTATGAATCAACTTTTAGCTTTTCTAAAGGCACTATTGGGTAGTTGCAAAGACTTACTACCGATTATTCTCGTTATTGCATTTTTCCAATTTGCCGTACTGCAACAACCTATGCCTAATATTGGCGATATTTTAATAGGGCTAACTTTAGTAGTCCTTGGGTTAACTTTCTTTATTTATGGCTTGGAAATGGGCCTATTTCCCATTGGTGAATCGATGGCTCAAGCGTTCGCAAAAAAAGGAAGTCTTAGCTGGTTACTCACCTTTGCCTTCTGCTTAGGCTTTGGTACTACCGTAGCCGAGCCCTCATTAATCGCTGTAGCGAAAGAGGCTGCCATTGTAGCCGCATCAGGTGGAATTATTAGCGACACCCTAGCGTCTCAACTTTCTTATGCAAATGGTTTACGTTTTACGGTGGCCTTTGCTGTTGGCCTTGCCATTGTTATTGGTGTACTGCGCATCATTCGTGGTTGGCCTATACAATATTTAATTCTAGGTGGTTATGTTGTTGTAGTACTGATGACTATCATTGCTCCAAGTTGGATTATTGGTATTGCATACGATTCTGGTGGCGTTACTACATCAACAATTACAGTGCCCTTAGTAACAGCATTAGGTGTTGGTTTAGCGTCCGCAATAAAAGGTAGAAACCCGATGATTGACGGTTTTGGCTTAATTGCTTTTGCCTCATTAACACCAATGATTTTTGTGATGATATACGGCATGGTGATCAGTTAATGGATTTATTCTTTGAGTTTATAGCCACCCTAAAAAATACCGTTATCGATGTATTACCTATTTTATCGATAATCTTGGGCTTTCAACTTCTTGTTATTCGCAAACCTATACCACATATTAAGCAAGTTGGTTTTGGTTTTATTTATGTCCTTATTGGTTTAGCGTTATTTTTGCTTGGTTTGGAAAAAGCCTTATTTCCACTTGGAAAAATGATGGCAGAACAATTAACCGCACCCGAATTTATTCATGCTGGCGAGCAAGTATTAACCAGCATTCATTGGTCTGATTATAAGTGGGTTTATGTTTTCGCCGCCACAATAGGTTTTAGTACTACGATTGCCGAGCCTTCACTTATCGCCGTAGCCATAAAGGCGGAAGAAGTATCTGGTGGTGCTATTAATGCAAATAGTCTACGCATATCCGTTGCCATTGGTGTAGCTATTGGTATTGCGTTAGGAAGTTATCGCATTGTTGTTGGCCATCCTATTCATTACTACATTATTGCGGGCTACATTGTTGTCGTTATTCAAACATTCTTTTGTCCAAAATTAATAGTGCCATTGGCATATGACTCTGGCGGTGTAACCACATCAACGGTAACCGTCCCCTTAGTTGCTGCATTAGGGTTAGGCTTAGCCAGTACAATTCCAGGACGTAGCCCACTCATTGATGGCTTTGGTTTAATCGCTTTCGCTAGTTTATTTCCAATCATTGCTGTAATGGCTTATGCACAACTTACTGAAGCCAAAGCACATAGAACAGCGCAAAAATTAGAAAAAAGAGATAGAGATAAAATAAATAAACGTAATTTAAACAAAAACAATAAGACTCCTTAATTGAGTCTAAAGCGATAAAAAACAGGTGAACACATGCATTTTAAATTAATTGTTGCCTTTGTTGACGACTCCGTAACAGAAGACGTTATGAAAGGTGCGAGAATGGCAGGCGCAACAGGCGCAACTATAATAAATCATGCTAGAGGCGAAGGCTTAAAACGCCAGCGCACTTTTTTTGGCATGCAACTTGAGACGCAAAGGGATGTATTGCTTTTTGTTGTGGAAGAGCATTTATCAAGAAAAATACTCGAGCGAATTAGTAAGATTGGCGGTTTTGATAAAGACCCCGGTAAAGGCATTGCTATTCAAGTTAATGTCGAAGACGCAGTAGGCGTAGCTCATCAAGTTGAGCGCTTAAAAGGTAAAGTTGAGGAAGAGCTATGAACCATAAATTAGTACAAGTTAAAGATGTAATGACCACCAACAGCTACCAACTTGCCGATGGCATGATGACAGTTGCTGAAGGCATTAAATTAGCCAAAGAGCATAGCGTAAACGCATTGATAATTAACAAGCGTAACGACCAAGATGAATACGGTTTAGTCATGCTAGCTGACATTGCCAAAGAGGTGCTAGCGAAAGATCGCTCCCCAGAACGCGTTAATCTCTATGAAATTATGGCCAAGCCATTAATGGGCATATTACCTGAAATGGATGTTAGATATTGCGCACGTTTATTTGAACGCTTTAGTATTCACCTTGCCCCCGTTATTGAAAACAAAGAGATTATTGGTATGGTTGATTATACCAATATGGTATTTAGCCAAGTTGAATAGTTATACCAAACAGATAAATTTATTGAACATATTTAGATGGTCGATTATTTATAGTAGCTCAGTTCTAAGCTGCTATAAATAATCTTATTCACCTTCTGCGCGAACGTCCCAAGCATCATATTCATCGGCATAAAGGATTTGTCTAGGCACTGCCTTGAATTTTGATTAAACTAAAAGAAATAAACGTTAAAAGCATGTTGTTATGGAAAAACATCAAGAATTACTCATTGCATTAAGAAAAGTGATCAGGGCGGTAGATTTACATTCAAAACACCTAAGTAAAACCTCTGGTTTAACGAGCCCGCAATTATTAATTATGCTAGAAATAGATAAAGTTTCTGGTGTGAATTCAAGTCAAGTGGCTAAAAATGTGAATTTAAGCGCTGCTACCGTGACAAATATTATTGATAGGTTGGAAAATAAACAACTGATTTCACGAGTACGTGATACGCAAGATAAACGCAAAGTCGGCCTCTACCTAACGGAAAATGGCAAGGCAATTTTGCTTAATGCCCCGCAAGCATTACAAGAACATTTCATTGAAAAATTTTCTAACTTAGCACAATGGGAGCAATCTCAGTTGCTATTTTCTATAGAACGCCTTGCGGATATGATGGATGCTAATGAATTAGATGCCGCACCGTTATTAGAGTTAAATGCGATGAGCGCCAGCAGTATTAATAAAGCTGACGCGTCTAAAAGTTAGCGCAACAAGTGTAAAAAATGCAGGTGTTTGTGGTACTGGTCGATAATATTATTGATCACCGCCGTTTTTGACCAGCCCATAATGTCATAATCTTGCCCCCCTTCAACCAAGTGAACTTCTGCACGATAGTAGCTTTGCTCATCGTCATCAGTTTCAGAGATAAAATCAGGTTGTGAATATTTTCGAGCAAGCACCCGATAAACAAACTCTTGTTCCTCACCATGATCAACAATAAGGCTCAGCCCATCTTCATGGGAGGTTTTAACATTAATTTGATTTTCCTTGAGCTCTTTAGCCACTAAATCAAATGCCGGTACAACGGTTTGATTAATGAACTTGTTGACGTTAGCCTTATTAGGAAAATCAACAATGTTCTTTAAGCGCATTTGCCAACTATCATTATTCTCACTGCTTGAATGAGGTATTGCCGTTATTAGCTGGCTTTCTTGTTTAAATGCTTCAACTCTTAGCGCTTTAATTAAGCCTATAATAGCCAACAATAATACAATAGCAAAAGGCAAGGCACTGGCAATGGTCATCGTTTGTAACGCGTTAAGGCCGCCTGCTAGCAGTAATATGGCGGCCACAACGCCAATACCAACAGCCCAATAAACGCGTTGCCATAATGGCGTATCATTACTACCGTGTGAACAAAGCATATCAACCACCATAGCGCCAGAGTCACACGAGGTGACAAAAAAGATCACTATCATTAATACGCTAAAAAAGGAAAGTACTGTAGTGAGTGGGAAGTTTTCAAGAAAAACAAATAATGCCACAGAAGAGTCTTTGCTCACCATGTCACCTAGTGCAACAACCCCTTGGTTATAGACCAAATCAATGGCACTGTTACCAAAAATAGTCATCCACAATAAGGTGAATACGGTAGGTATTAACATCACCCCTAAAATAAACTCTCTGATAGTTCGGCCACGAGAAATTCTAGCAATAAATAAACCGACAAAAGGCGCCCATGCTAGCCACCAACCCCAGTAAAATATAGTCCAACCACCTATCCAACTTGTTTTTTTGTAAGCGAATAAATTAAATGTGTTGTGTACTATATCTGCTAAATAATCACCAATATTTTGTAAATAGGCCTTCAATAAAAATACCGTTGGGCCAAGGACAAATATTAATGTTAAAAGAGCAACAGCCAAAATCATATTGGCCTCAGATAACCGTCTAATTCCTTTATCTAAACCTGTTGCGACAGAAGTAACTGCCAATGCAGTGATACCACACATAATAAAGATTTGATTCGTAGTAGAAACATCAATATCGAACAAATAATTAAAACCGGCATTAACTTGTGAAGCGCCTAACCCCAGTGAAGTAGCGACACCAAAAACCGTGCTGACTACGGCAAAAACATCAACTAAATGTCCCGGCCATTGGTAAATTCTTTCACCAATAAGTGGGTATAGCGCGGAGCGTAAAGTTAGGGGTAAATTGTGGCGGTAACTAAAATACGCTAACACTAACGCCACAATGGCATATATAGCCCAAGCATGCAGCCCCCAGTGGAAAAAGGTCATTTTCATCGCTTCTTGAACGGCTTCAATGGTGCCTGTTTCTGTTGTAGGAGGCGATAAGTAATGCATCAAAGGCTCAGCGACACCAAAAAACATTAAACCAATGCCCATGCCAGCAGCAAATAGCATTGAAAGCCAAGTGACTAATGAATAATCAGGTGTTGCATGATCGGGTCCTAAGCGAATATCTCCATAACGAGACACACCTAAGAAAATAACAAAAAAGAAAATGAAGGCAACAGTGAGTACATAAAACCAACTTCCATTGTCTACAATGCTAGCCTGAATAACGGTAAAAAAGGATTGCGCTTTTTTAGGTAGCGCGATGGTATAAAGTAAAAGTGTAATAATAATGGCTGAGGCACTAGCAAAAACCTTCTTATTTAATTGACTCTTAACCGATAAAGACAAAACTTTCCCCTAAAATTAATTTGAATTGATATTATATAGTCTTAAATCTTTCTGTAAACAATTGCATATGCAATAGCATCACCTCAACAACTTCCTTTTAATTTTACTAAGCTTTTGAATAAAACTATATATATTGCTATGCTACAGTGATAAAAAAATAGTTAGAACTCTAATAATATTAACTCAACATATAATTATTAAACCAAGGGATAATCAACATGAAACTCACCAAGCTGCATTGTGCTGTATTAACAGCCATAGCAGCATCTAGCTCTCTCTATGCAGAGGAAGCCAAAAAGCAAGAAAAGGCTAAAATAGAAGTCATCGAAGTTACCGCAACAAAACGTACTGAATCCATTCAAGAGGTACCTGTTACTGTCAGTGCTTTAACGGGTGATAGCTTGGAGAAGCTCGGTGTAGCTAATTTTGACCAATATGTAGAGTTTTTGCCTAATGTGGTTTTTCAAGGTACTGGTCCTGGGCAAAACGAAATCTATATTCGTGGTGCAGCAACAACGCAAACCAGTATTGCCGTTTCATCCGTTCAAGCATTACAGCCCTCTGTTGCCTTTTATTTAGACGAGCAACCGGTATCAATGCAAGGGCGTAACTTAGATATTTACGCTACCGATGTTGAACGTGTTGAGGTTTTACCTGGGCCACAAGGTACGCTTTTTGGTGCTAGCTCGGAATCAGGTACCGTACGTTTAATCACCAACAAGCCAAATCATGATGTCTTTGCCGCAGGCTTCGATACTAGTACCAGCTCTACT
>ERZ1049444.2478-NODE-2478-length-12155-cov-4.749339_pt1 | contig 12155 bp, 11 predicted proteins | sample MGYA00383101_ERZ1049444 | MGnify/ENA primary metagenome ERZ1049444 (study PRJEB29581, sample SAMEA5548371) | metagenome | biome: marine; feature: coastal; material: water | depth 50 m | study: Short-term variability in the microbial, nano- and picoplankton...
ATACAGTACAGGGGTGGTTACGAAAACCTCCCGTTGTCTTGTATGGGGTTCCATCAGCCTTGAAGACCTGACCACAGTCTCTGTACCAGTGGGAATAGATGACGGAAACCATTTGACAGGCTTCCAAGCTCATCTTCGTCACATGCTTGTCAGGTAATGTTTTAGCACTCTCATAAGGGCACTGGTCAGTCACAAAGATGTTCATATGGGTTGCTTTCGCTTCCCATATACTAGCACACCATTAGGTGTCTGAGAACAGGGATAATACAAAGAGAAACATCCCAAAACAAAGAAAATATAAAAGAATAATAAAGAAACCAAACATAGTTGATAAAGCGCATAAAAAAAGCTCCCTTGTTGGAAGCCTTTCTTTGTTTTAATGTAACATGATGTATTATGAAACGTGAACCGTTCCCGTCATCCCTGCACCTTTGTGGGGATCACACCAAAAGTTATAATCTCCTGGCTCGTCAAAGGTGATGTCAAAGCTCTCCCCCGGAGCAAAAGCTAGATCATTGTGGCTAATATCAGAATGATCTTCAACAATAACATTGTGTGGAGGCAAAGCCTCATTTACGAAATGGACTGTTTCACCCGATGTAATAAAGAGTTCACTCGGTTCAAATACTAGGGAGCCATTCGCACCCATTTTAACGTCAAGCGCACTCACAGGAAGTGCAAAAAATAGTATGGCTAATAATGTAATCAAAAAGCGCATTACAACTTGTATAGCTGTTCTATGTATAGCAAAGACCCGTCAAGTACAGGTTTTTTGTAAACTCATTGTTACGTGGTGTTGAGTTCATAACATATAGAAAAGCATAAAAAAAGACCCCCATTGGTGGGGGTCCATTTGATAGGGAGTTTAGTTTCCTTCTAGGACGTCGATGCGAGCGGAAAGCTCCTTGACGGCTTCAACTAAGAGACCGACAAGACCGTTGTATTCAACTTGCTTTACGCTAGTACCAGAGACGATGCTAGGTAGAATAGCTTCTACTTCTTGAGCAATGATACCGGCACTAGGACCAGAACCATCAGTCCAGTCAAAGGTTACACCACGGATGGCTTTAACCTTATCAGTTGCATCAGCGATCTCAATAACGTTAGTTTTTAGAGATGCATCAGAGGTTGAGGTGTATGACAAAGCATACATCTTACCAGAAGCGGTGATGGTGTTCATTCCAACGATGTTGGTAGAACCATTACCGGTGATTTCTACATCAACTCCGAAGTTGTTGATGCCAGCGAAGTCTTGGTTAGCGTCAAGTACAACTGCGTTGGAGTTGGATGCCGCACCAGGAGTAGAACCATCTAGATAGTTAAGCTCAGTCGCAGTTGCGTCTAGGTTAACGTTATCAATAGTAATGAACTCAGAGTGCATTACTCTGATACCAGTGATATCAGTAGCGCTGTCACCAGTAATGTTTCCGTTAGCAGTGATATCACCAGTAACAGTTAGGTCGGTTAGAGAACCAACGCTTGTTAGTGATGAGTTAACAACTGCGCCACCTAGTGTGGTTGCGTCAAGAACATTAGCACCAGCAATGCGATACTCCTTAGCAGAAGCCAAGTCAGCGTGCTCGGATAAGGTCCAAGCATCGGTTGCATCAACCCAGTTAATTGTCTTGTTAGTTGCACCCAATAGAGTGATGCCGCCGCCGTCAGCGGTTACATCGGTAGGGGTGGTTACTTTACCTAGCTCAATGTTCTTATCTTCTACGACAAAAGTAGCTGACTGAACAGTGGTCTGGGTACCATTAACGGTGAGGTCACCAGTAACAACAATTTCACCAACAGTTAAGATGTTGGATGATGGGTTGTACTGAATACCGGCGTCGGTATATACTGATTCTTGAGTCGCAGAACCATTGTCGGAATCGACAAATGTTAGGTAGTGAGCTGCGTCTGTTGAGTTTTGAACTGTTTGTACACTAACAGCAAGTCCTTCTAGAGCACTTTCTACAGCAGTTTCTAGCTCCTGTAATGCACCGGATATATCACAATCATCGGAGAGAGTAGTACCAGAGAAGGTACCAAGTGTCTCACTATCTTTTGCTACGCCAGTAAGCGTAACTAGGTTATCAATATGAACTTCATTGGCTGCACCGACCGCGTCGGAGTATGCCTTAACAGATTGCTGCGTGGGGACTCGTAGGTCTGAGTCAGAAGACATATCGTCTTCATCTACAAAACCTTCGATTAAGACACCAGCACCATCATCGAGTCTGAGCTTTGCAGCCGTGATGATACCTGCGCTTACTACATTACGATTGCCGTCAATAATGACGACTTCGTTAATCTCGTATGCCATTTTTTATCTTTGAAACTACAGGGGGTAATTACCATGATGTAGCTGCATTCTTAAATAGAATACACACCTTTATTTATGCTTCTTAAGTTCTTCCAACTCTGAACTCAACTGCTTAACAGCTTCCACCAGTAGACCAACTACACCGTTGTAGTTTACTGTTTTGATATCATTAACTTCTCGTACAGCCTGTGGTAGACAGGCTTCTACATCCTGAGCAATAAGACCTACATCAGAACTTCCGTCCTTTATCCAGTCAAACGTTACGCCATTGAGCTGGTTTAGTTTTGCTATTGGATCATCAATTGAAACAATATTACTTTTTAGCCTTCTATCAGAAGTTACACTGAAGGTATCAGCCTTTGCCTTACCAGAAATGATAATGTCTCCACCGGTAGTAGTATCAGAACCATCCTCGGATAGTGTAGTAATACCAGTAACCACCATCGTTCCTGGTGCTACTAGTGTGGGGGATAAGCCAATAGAGAACTCAGAACTATTACTAACAACAATAGTTTCACCCTCAGTTCCCTGCAAAGTAATAGCTTCTGGGTTGGTGAAGTCTCCACTAGTATCACCAAAGAACTTCAATACTTTCTGGACGGGGTCATACGCCATCCTCATCAAAGCACCGTCTAGTGACTCTGGGTCTGATATGAAGGCTGTCTCAACATCTTCCATATCACGGATGTTGACGGCACCACCACCACCGATAGAACCTATCTGTGTCTGGATACGACTCAAGAAGGTCCTGTAATGCTTCTGGAACTCCTCGTGGGTCATATAGGTGGGAGTATTCTCCACCGCTATTGGGTCTTTGTTCTTGGGCTCCTCTACTACCTTCTCTGGGGTAGGCTCAACAGTAGCCTTTGGCTTGGGTGCCTTTACTTTCTTCTTGGCAGCAGGCTTCTTCTTAACTTGTTTCGCTTCTACTAGCTGTGAGAATACACTACCAAAGTCAATATCAATATCTACGTCTACTTCTAGATGCTCGGGGATATGAATAGGTGTATCAATAGCTGGTGGCTGTGGCTCATTGTTTGGATTTTTACGTCTCTCTTCTATAAGCTCAGTTTTGAGCTCACTGAATAGGTCCTCAAGAGAGAACTGAATATTAGCCGGAGCCTCTACTTCAAATATATCTTTAGGATCCTGTCCCATAACGAATGTAGACTACATCTATCATTTATATTTAGACCATTAAAAAAGCCCCCCTTTCGGGAGGCTGTTAAAGTTGATTCAGTATCAACCGATGGAAGGAGCAACTAGAGCTACAGGAGTAGACTCAGTAGATGCTAGGTCCAATGGGAAGTTGTGAGCATTGCGCTCGTGCATTACTTCCATACCAAGACCGGCGCGGTTTAGAACGTCTGCCCAGGTATTGACTACCTTACCTTGTGACTCAACAATAGACTGGTTGAAGTTAAAGCCGTTCAAGTTGAAAGCCATGGTTGATACGCCAAGGGCGGTGAACCAGATGCCTACAACAGGGAAAGCTGCAAGGAAGAAGTGGAGTGAACGTGAGTTGTTGAATGAAGCATATTGGAAGATCAAGCGACCGAAGTAGCCATGGGCTGCAACGATGTTATAGGTCTCTTCCTCTTGTCCAAACTTGTAACCGTAGTTCTGTGACTCGGCTTCAGATGTCTCTCTTACAAGTGAAGAGGTAACAAGTGAGCCGTGCATTGCACTGAACAATGCTCCACCGAATACACCAGCCACTCCAAGCATGTGGAAGGGGTGCATTAGGATGTTATGTTCCGCTTGGAAGACCAACATGTAGTTGAATGTTCCAGAAATGCCTAGTGTCATCGCATCGGAGAACGAACCTTGACCGAAAGGGTAAACAAGGAAGACAGCAGATGCTGCTGCAACAGGTGCGCTGTAGGCTACCATGATCCAGGGGCGCATACCTAAACGGTATGAGAGTTCCCATTCACGTCCCATGTAGGAATAGATGCCAATGAGGAAGTGGAATACAACTAGTTGGAAAGGTCCACCGTTGTAGAGCCATTCGTCAAGTGACGCGGCTTCCCAGATGGGGTAGAAGTGCAAGCCAATGGCGTTTGAAGATGGTACAACTGCACCAGAGATGATGTTGTTACCGTACATCAAAGAACCAGCTACTGGCTCACGGATACCGTCGATATCGACGGGTGGAGCTGCGACAAACGCAACGATGAAGCAGGTGGTGGCGGCAAGAAGCGTTGGAATCATCAACACTCCGAACCAACCGACATAAAGACGGTTGTTTGTGGAAGTTACCCACTCACAGAAGGATGCCCAAGTACTGGTCCCCTGCCGTGTAGAAATTGAAGCTGTCATATTATTTGTTCTGTTAGTTTGTAGTTAAAGCCGAGATGCGAGTGTTGCATCCCTGACTCAAATATTATAGCATGTATCGGCTGCTACTGCGAGAAGTATTAATACTCAATGCTTGGGGCGGTCTTCGCCTTCATATTCATCAGCAGCCAGGACCATCAAATAATAGATGTAGTAGCTGGTTCCAAGCAGAGCCAGGAGGACCATTACAATCACTGACCATACGGGGTCATTGGGGTTTTCGTGGACTCGTAGTAATAGGTTCATGGTATATAAAGCAAAAAAGCCCCCCTTGCGGGAGGCTGGAAACATCAACCGAAGTTGCTGTCTGGTTCAAGAGCAATGAAGTACTCTACGTTGTTCTTAGTGCCAGTGAACTGAGCTAGGAGCTTCTGGGAGATAGATACATCGTAGTTACCGTGAAGGATCCTGTTCGTGTTCTCAACCTTGAAGTTGAAGCAGAAGTCATCGGTAGTCTCACCAACATCAACAGAGAAGATGTTAGAAGAGTCGTTCTTCTTGTCACGAACAACCAAGCTAATGGTTCCTTCTTCACCAACAACCGATAAGTCAGGGAGCTTGTAGACACCAGCAGCCTTCACAAGCTGTAGAAGCTGTGAGTGGTCTAGCTGGAAGTTGACGTCGCGTGAGGGAAGCACAAGCTGCTTCTCAGGGGGAGCTACGATGACCTCTGGGTCAGCGAAATGATAATTCACACGGCGGCGACCTTCGCGAATAACGACATAGGTGTCGTTAGAGAAGTCAAGTGTATAGTCATCATGAAGAGAGAGTCCGTTTAGGAACTCGTTCAAGTCATAGATAGCGAAGGTGCGGGGGAATGTCTCCTCAACAGTTGCCTCAGCTAGGATATTTTTCATCACAGAGATGGTGCGCAAGGTATTACCTTCACCAACGATGATGCTTTGGTTGATAGAACTAAAGTTCTTGAGGACTGAAATAGTGGAGTCAGATAGTCTCATAATAAAATGGTTGTTGGGTGGTTGCTGTCTTCCAAGTATAGCATACTATTCAGAGAATGGAAGCTCTGCAAAGTGATATAAGAGGAATGCGTAGTGGATGACCTTGAGAAGGTCTTTCGGGTTCTTGCCGTCTTTCTTACCAAAGCGTGAAGCATACTTGATAATGTTGGCGCGACAGAAAGCTTCTGAGTCGCCATTGCTGTCGATAAGGTCTAGTGTCTGGATCTTATCACCGTCACCTACGTAGTGACCCTGGTAAGTTGAAGCTAGATATGACTCTACTTCACGGAGAATACGGTCTTCACTGTACTTCCAGTTGGTAAGAGGTTCACCAGTGATGATGTCTACATTACCAGTAGGTGAAAGGTTGAACGTAATGGTGTCCTCAGAATAAGCACCACCAATAGTTACTGGCTGTGCGGCTCCGAAACCATAGTCGAAGCCTTCTGGGTCCAAGTGGTCGTATAGCATAGCCCAAGAGTTAGTCATAAGATTATATCAGAAGTCAGTGGTAGTGTCTACAGTTTCGTTGTATTGAACATTATCTGCACCTTCACCGAAGTCAACATCACTGTCTACAGCACCGTAGAGGTCCATGAAGGACTGGCGTGTCTCATCGTCAAACCGGTTTAGGCACATGTTGATGGACTTTGCCTTGTCTCCGAAGATGCTGTAAGCACGGATGATATGGACTAGGCGACGGGTAGAGATGACCTCATCAACGCCACCATCATAGAAGGTCTTGCGGATGATGTCTGCCCAGTCAGCGAGACGCTTACATAGGACGTCGTCCTTAATACCAAGAGACTTGGCATATCCCTTGAGCATCTTAGTCTCAATGGATGTGGAAGGATAGTTCTGCTCAAAGGTGATGGGGAAGCGCTCAAGGAAGGCTTCGTTCAGAACGTTGGTGCCGATAAAACGACCGTCGTCAGATCCCTTACCCTTTGTGTTTGCAGTTGCAACAATGTTAAAGCCATCGCTTGGCTTGATAAACTGTCCAATCTTCTTGAGGAAAATCCCCTTGCCCTCAAGAATGCTCTGCAAGCAGAGAATTTTGTTGGATGCGAGATCGATCTCGTCAAGCAATAGGACTGCACCACGTTGGAGTGCCTCAATAACGGGACCGTTATGCCAAACAGTGGCACCATCAACGAGGCGAAAACCGCCAATAAGGTCGTCTTCATCAGTCTCAATAGTGATGTTTACACGGATAAGCTCACGTCCAAGCTGAGCACAAGCCTGCTCTACACCAAAGGTCTTACCGTTACCAGAGAGACCAGTGATGAAAGTCGGATAGAACAAACCAGACTTTAAAACTTGCTTGACGTCAGTGAAGTTGCCGAAAGGAACGAAGGTGACGTCCTTCTCAGGAACTAGGTTCTGCTCAACCATGGGGGTTGCTTTTACAGCAGATGGTGCTTCTACAGTGTGCTCAAGAGACTCCTTAACCTGACCTAGGTCTAGGTTCCACTTACCACGTCCACACTTGAACTCTTCAAGGCGGCGAGTAACGGTAGGATAAGACAGACCCTTACTGGCACAGAATGCACGAACGTCGGCAGCAGTAAGCTCAGCACGAAAATTGGTGCGGAGTGCATCAATGATTTGTTCGGTAGTCATAGCAAGTTTGCGAGGCATTGTGGTTTGTTCTGTATGTGAATATTATAGTGCATAAAAAAGCCCCCTAGGGGGGCAGTGGTCACTTGCTTGACAGTCCCCTAAGGAGATGAGTGGCTTCAGAGAACCTATCCACGTAATGAACAAAGTCCATTTCCTTATTGGTTAGGAAACCATTCTCAAGCATCTCGTCTTCCAACCAGGTCTTGAGTGATCTCCACATTCTACCCACACAAATGATGGGCTTCTCTTCAATGTGGTTTACCTGGATGAGCTGATAGATCATAGCCATCTCTAGGAGAGTACCAATGCCGCCAGGAGTGACGATAAAGGCATCACAGTGGGAGAAGGTCTCTAGTCTAGTGTAGAAGTCATCGTGCTTGGTGTAGTCATATACGTACTGGTTGACGGCTTCCTCAAAGGGGAGGTAGATAGCTTCCGCCTCTGAGCGGGTCAAGTCAACACTAGAAGCTCCTTTGTTAGCTGCTTCCATTGTACCAGGTCCACCGCCGGTAACAACAGTCCAACCAGCTAAAGCGCATTCTTTACCTAACTTTTCAACAGCCGCATACAGTTCAGACTCTGGGTCGGTTCTGGATGAACCGAAGATAGCTACTTTTTTCATTAACATCTAAAGTATTGTGTGTATTATAGCACATTAAGCAATAAGACTAATGAAGTCTCCCAAGATCTTCTTGTTATTCTTTTTACCTTTTAGTGACTTGGCGAAGGCAGACTTAATCTTTGCTTTTGATGCATCATCGTCAACCTCAAACTCAGAAGACTGCTGAACAGCACTGTTGGCGACAACATAATATTTATTGTATCCGAATGTGGTCAGTGCAATAGACTTCTCCTTACGCCAGATAGACAGTAGTGCCTCGTCATAGTTAGCAGCCTGACGAATGAACCATCCACCACGACTCTCCAAGATACGGAACCCGGTAAAGGTGCTCTCTGGGAACTGCTGACGCAAGTCTTCCAATAGAACAGTAGTAAGTGCGCCCATACCGTGAGGAATAAGACGAACGGTACCAGTCTGACGGTTACGAATGTAAGTATTGGTTTGAAGCATACGCCCTACGACAAGACGCTCCTTGCCATCATAAGACTCAACCATCTTGGTGGAGCGCATAGTTGCCGCTTCACCATCAGTAAGAACCATTACGTGTGCCTTCTCAACGTTGTTCTTTGACTTGAACTCGGGGAGAATGTTACGCAACATAATAAGAGCTTCATTCAATGGAGTTCCAGAAAGACTTACTTTGCGGGGAACGATGTCCATAGAACGGTGAGTGTAAGATGACGCGATAACAAACATGGTCTCCATTTGGCGAAGCAGTTCCTTACGGTTAACCTTGCTAGTAAGAATGTTCATCATGGAGAACTCCTTACCCAAGTAGATGAGACCTTCACCATCAGGCGTCTCTTTATCGTATGAAAAGTCCTTCCACTCATTAGTGAAAGCGTAAACATCGAATGGGATGTTGACTTTATCACAGAACATTACCAAGGAAAGGAGCTGCTTCATTGTACCTTCAAGGATATCACACATAGAACCAGACCAGTCAAGAACAAATACTAGACCGTGGTTCTTACCTTGAGGAAGTGTAGTTACTTTCTTGAAGATATCTTCGTTGTACTTATAAGTATGGAGTTTAGTACAGTCAAGAACACCAGTTCTAGATGTAGCAGCACGAGCATATGCAGAAGCAGACTTCTTACACTCAAACTCTTTGACCATATAGTTAACTTCACTCTGAACATCACGCTTAAACTTAGCGAATGCCTCTTCATGAACACCGAATGCTCTATCAATAAACATCTCAGCACGTTCGTCCATATGCTCATAGAGATACTGCTTCTGCTTCACCCAAGACTCATGGATGTATTCGTGAATTTCTTTGTTGTTTGCAACAAAGTCTTCAGTATTGATGTTTGGGTATGTAATGTACTCTGGCTCATTGAAGCTACTACGGCTGGCTAGGTCTTCTACATTCTCAGAGAAGTTGTCCATAGTAGTAACGTCGTCAGTCAGCTCAGTAGCACGGTCTCCACCACCTTGACGCTCTGGCTCAGTATTCTCACTCTCTTCACCTTCACCGTCTTCATCATCACTTGGGTCGCCCTGTGGCTGCATCTCAGAGTCTTCCTCTGCATCACCTTCCTGCTCATCACCCTCAGTATCGCCTTGGTTACCAGGGTCACTGTCGTTAGATGGTGCATCTTGGGGCTCCTCAGCTTTATTCTGCTTCTCTTCTTGCTCCTGCTTAGCTTCACTGTGTAAGGCATACAGAGCCTCAGCAGCAGCTAATGCCTCATCGAAGGTTCTAGCAGACGCGCAAAGGTCTACAGCCACCTTCTCGGCGCTTGTAAAGGGCACAGAGACGAACCTACCGATCTTAAAGTATATGTTGACTCGGTCTGCAATGTTTAGCTCGGAAATATCAAGTCCTTCAAGCTCAAAGAAGTCTTTATCATGAAGTTCGTGGTAGCCACGAAAGAATGTCTTGGGTAGACCAGGGAACTTATTCTTCATCAAGTTCTCAATGCGCACGTCTTCTGCTACATTGACGAAACCTTGAGGGGCTTTGCACTTAAGTCTCCAGTCCTCATCAGGAGTGAACACAGCGTGTCCTACCTCATGAGCGATGAGTAGGTCAAATACTACGCTACTAGCCTTCTCCCAACGTGGGAGGGTGAGTACACGGGTGTGTACGTTGAAGGATGCCGTACCTACGTTCTTGTGCTCAACGATAAGGTCCTCAGTGGCGAGGAGCTTGGCGAGAGTACCTTTGACTTCTAGGTTTACGGCGGCTGGCATCGGGCTTGAGCGTTTCAATGAATATAGTATAACAACAAAAAAGCCCCCGTAAGGGAGCTATGGTCAGTCTATAGTTCGTCCACCTTCAACTTCGACGACATTTGGAAAGTACGCTAGGTCGTCATCAGTAGGATGACACCTGCTAATGGAGTTAGGAACAGTAACCCAACCAGTCATAAGGTATTTCTCACCTGTTAATAATGTCTCCCCTCTATGGGTGTATAGCTCATTAGCGGGGAACATAAGGCATTTACCAGCCTTCGGTTCAATACTGACTATCTCCTCACCAAACTTAAACTGGGTTCTACCGTCCTCAGCACCAATACGGTCATTCAAATAGACAATGTAAGTATATATACGGCTGGTTGCATACTTAGTCTCAATGTCTCGCGAGTTGAGATAGTTAAGTTCATAATAGCTTTGGTTAGCATCGTGATGCCAGTGATAGAACTCACCAACTCTAGTTCTTTGTATTTGGTATCCTAAGTCAGTGATGGGTGAAGCAAGTGAGTATGACTCACTGATACTATTCATATGAAGGTGATATTCCTTGATGATATCAGTAATAGCCTCAAAGAAAATACCATCCTCTTTCTCCCATCCTTCAAGGTCACTGATGAATAAGTCTTCAGAACGCTTCCAGTTTTGGTCAATACCCTTACCTGTACATCCTCTTAAGGTTCTGTCATCAGAGTCAAAACGATCAATGACTCCAGCCATAAACTCAGGTGTTAGGTTGGTTTGATATTCAACAATAGCGTCAGAAAAATTCATAATATTAATGTAAGTGTATTACTCCATTGGAGTGGATGTGTGGGGCTGCTCCATCATACAAGTGCGGCTGACCGTGCTCGATGCCACCTGTAGCAAGTACAAGAATAGCGCCGAGGATAACTAGTTTGATGTACTTCATTTACTTGGTTGCTAGTTTGGAAAAGCCACGCTCCTTTTCAAAGCGTAGTACAGAGTCAAAACGTTCGTGTAGTTCAGTCTTGTGGCTGATGATAAAGATGTTTGCATCTTTAACAACATACCGGATGATCTTTAAGAACTCTTCGGTACCAAAGCCATCAAGTGAACTATCAAATACTTCATCCATTATGAGGAGGTTTGTATTGACTGAGTTACGAACTCTAGCCACTTCACGCCAGGTGAATAGTAGCGCTAGGTCAATACGCATCTTCTCACCTTCGGAGAAAGAAGCATAGGAAAAGCGTTCGTGAATGGGTGAGACTACAGTCTCATTAAACTCTTCATCAAGGTTGAAGTTGATGTAGAACTCCATCATCTGTAAGTATTTATTGACGTGCTTATTAATGAGTGGGATATACTTCTTAATGATGTTGGTCTTAACACCACCGTCTTTGAGAAGCTCAGAGACAAACTGATGGTTGTCCATCTCTTCCCTCAAGTGACTGATACCGTCAGTACTATCCTTTAGCTTGGAGACCATATTCTTCAACTCAGCCTTTGACTCAGTCTGGGTATTGATGGACTCATTGATACTTTCAATCTCACTCTCAAGACGAGTGATACTCTTCTCGAAGTTGATGCTGTTGATATTGTTAGTAGATACTTTCTTGTTTAATGCTAGAAGCTCCTTAGATGCTTCAGTAAACTCAGTCTCTCTAGCTTCTTCAGCAGCAATAGTCTCTTCCAACTCATTGAAACCTTTCTTTAGTTTCTTAGCATCCTTAGTAAGCTCGGCAATCTTCTGTGCCTTTAGGTCCTCATCAATGTCTTGAGTACAGGTAGGACAGCTAGTATTGTCACTGAAAAACTTATGGTTCTTTGTGAGTGTGGAGATCTTCTGCTGGATCTTACCCCGTAGTCCACCAAGCTTACGGAGCTTATCACCAGCATCGTTGAGCTCTTCCAACCTAGCAGTTAGTGTCTCAATCTCTGTAAGTACAGTGATGTTCTCTTGCTGTAGTTCTTGCTTACTGAATAACTTACTAGTAATATCTGTACGCTTCTCTTCGATATGCTCTTGACCACGCTTGGTTACATCTTCGATAAACCTAGCCTGCATCTCGGCTTTCTCTTTGAGAGAAGTCTTCTTGAGTTCTAGGAGCTTAAGGTCATCACGGATAACACGCAT
>ERZ1049444.2487-NODE-2487-length-12133-cov-6.045289_pt1 | contig 12133 bp, 11 predicted proteins | sample MGYA00383101_ERZ1049444 | MGnify/ENA primary metagenome ERZ1049444 (study PRJEB29581, sample SAMEA5548371) | metagenome | biome: marine; feature: coastal; material: water | depth 50 m | study: Short-term variability in the microbial, nano- and picoplankton...
CGCAGTACTTTCAAGCTAAACCGCGACGCTGCTCTTACAGAGTGGCGCTCTCTTATCGCCTCGTAGAATTCACGCTCCCAAGGCTTCTGATGCTTGAGCCGATTTGTCTGACAGCACCCCCACCGCAGTTGGGCGCTTTGCCCAAAGCATGATATATTTTGCCAGGTGTAATTATTGCCGCCGGATCAGAAGACCGCATCCACTCCACTGCAGAATGAATGTCTGTGTCCGAAATTATTTCACAGCTGCAAATAATCATTTAGCTACTCTACAAAATGTTGACTTTATAATTGACTAAAACCGTCAGGTTGTCAATTCTGATTGAATTACTAAGAATAGGGTGGTGGCGTAGTATTCAGTTTTTAAATCTAAAGAAAATTATTAAGATGCGTTCTGCTGCCTATTCCGATTTTCAGCGTTGCGGAGTTTGCTAGAATGGGTGCAAAGCAAGCTATATCATTGAGGTAACAATCTGAAACAAGCGGCGCTGCGGATCTGCCAGATCGGTCACGATATCAAAATGATTTCTGTCTTCAATCTCTGATCGGCCGACAGATAAACCTGCCTTTTCCAGCTTGTTAAAAAACTCTCGGCTCTGGCGTTTGAATTCATCTGTTTCGTTTCCGCCCCAGCTGATGTGCAGTTTTGGCCCTGGTATGAAGTATTGATTTTGAGGAGAATTTCTTTGTGCTGCGTCCGCATCAAGGCGTAACCATTCGTTTGGCTTGCAGTGCCTGACCGGTTCAAGATCATAAAGTCCACTGAGCAGCAACCCACCCTTCAGGATATTGGGCGGCAGACCATGATTTGCCATCCAATTATAAGCCAGAGCCATGGCTGACAAATGAGCCCCTGCAGACGAGCCGCAGATAAACAAACGGTCCGGATTACCGCCGTAGAGCTGTATATTGTTAAATATCCAAGAGATGGCGCGGATGATTTCCTCAACAATTTGATCAAGGTTGGCCTCTGGGGCAAGCGTATAGTCAACAACCGCAGTACTAATCCCCTGCTGAGTTAAAGTTTTAGCCATGAAAGCGCTATCTGAGCGCCCCAACAATCGCCAGTATCCACCATGCACGAATATAAAAACCGGCGCGTTTGGCCCAGATGGAAAATAATCAATGCGTTCTGACGGAGACGGACCATAACAAAGATCTCGAACAACCTTACAATCCGCGTAGCTTTGTGCACTTAGTGCGCGGTATCGCCCTATCTCAAAATCAAAATCTTTAACGGACGCACGGGCATTATACTGAAGTTCTAGCTCGTCTTGGGTTAGGACCTTCCAGGTTTTTCCCATCTTTAGACACCCAGATAGGTTTTAGCGAAATCTGGCACCCCATGCATGGCTTCCATATCACCCTGCCAAACGACCTGTCCTTTGATCAGCACATATGCATGATCCGCGACGCGGGCAACTTCTTCGAGATTTTTGTCGATCACTAAAATTGTTTGACCTTGAGACTTCAACAGCTCCAAAGTATTCCAGATCTCCTGCCGGATCAAAGGGGCCAATCCTTCGGTCGCTTCGTCTAAAATCAGCAGGCGCGGATTGGTCATAAGCGCCCGCCCTATTGCCAGCATCTGTTGCTCTCCGCCAGAAAGGGAGTCACCCAACTGGGCAGCACGTTCACGCAACTGAGGGAAATGATCAAACACCCGATCAAGAGTCCAGAAGCCCTTTCCCGAGCGATCGCCAGCCATAGAGACAAGGTTTTCGCGAACGCTCAAGGTTGAAAAAACCTGTCGCCCTTCGGGCACCAGTGCGATCCCAGCCTGACCAATCTGATAGGGTTTTAAAGTCGTGATATCTTGCCCCTCAAGCTTTATGGAACCGGCAGAAGAAGGTGTTAATCCTGTGATGGCTCGAACAGTAGTGGTCTTGCCCATGCCATTACGGCCCATCATTGCGACAAGCTGCCCCTCGCTGAGGTTCAGATCAACTCCAAACAATACTTTTGAGCTGCCATAGCCAGCTTCAACGCCTTTGAGGGTCAGCATTCTTTTGCCTCAGTGTGCAGGTTATGCCCACCAAGGTAGGCCTTCTGCACATCCTGGTTGTTACGAATATTTTCAGGTATGTCTGATGCAACCATTTGGCCATAGACAAGTACAGACACCTTGTCGGCCAACCCAAAGACAACATCCATATCATGCTCCACTAAGAGCATTGTGACCGATGCGCGCAAATCATCCAGCAACGTCATAAGGTGTCGGCTTTCTTCTGCACCCATTCCTGCCATTGGTTCATCCAATAGCAAAAGCTTTGGCTTGGCAGCTAATGCCATGGCAATTTCAACCTGACGTTTTTGGCCGTGAGCTAGGCTACCAGTGACTGAATCGGCTTGATCAACCAATCCAACGCAGGTCAAAATTTCTCGGGCCTCGTCGCGTTCCAAACGATCGGCAGCGGCTATTCTAAATATGCTGCGCGCCTGCCCCTGCATGGATTGCAGCACAAGGCAAACATTATCCAGCACGGTTAGCTCAGGAAATACGGACGTGATTTGAAAGCTGCGCACAAGCCCAATGTGCGGTCGCTTGTGGGCCGGGATGCTTAAAAGGTCCTGGCCGTCAAAGGTGATTGCGCCACTGCTAGGCTGCATATAACCCGATAGCTGCGAAATTAGGGTGGTTTTGCCAGCCCCGTTCGGCCCGATCAGCGCATGAATTGTGCCGCGGTCGACCGACAGGGACACATCGTCAGTGGCCTTGAGTGCTCCAAAATTCTTACAAAGATTGCGGATATGAAGCATGCTTTACCTCATACGCCCAAAAATCAGACCATAGAGCCCAAACTTAGCATAGAGAACTATCAGGATCAGGATTGGCCCAAAGACAAAACGCCAGTGTTCGCTGAGCAGATCAAATCCAAGAGAATGCAAAATCAGAGGCAGAAACTCTTCCAGCAACAAAAACAGGAATGTGCCCAGCACCGGGCCTATCAACGTCCCCATTCCGCCCAAAATGACCACGATCATCAAATCACCAGATCGCGTCCAATGGGTTATGTCTGGACTGACAAACTCAGTATGATTGGCGGATAAAGCGCCAGCCAACCCCGCACCTACGCCAGCGATAACAAATATCTGCAACTTAGACCAATAGTCACTGATGCCGATCGAGGACAATCGATCCTCATTCTGGCGGATTGCGGCCAAGGTTCGCCCGAACTTTGAACGCACCAGTCGGGTACAAAACCAGAAAAATAAAATGAACCAAGCCAAGCAAAAGTAATAGAACTCTATCCGGTCATTCAGATTAAGCCCTGGTAGCGTGTTGCGCCCGTCGAACATCATCATCCCATCATCGCCGCCATATTTCTCGAGCGATACGAACAGGAAAAATAGCATCTGCCCAAAGCTTAATGTGATCATGATGAAGTAAACACCTTTGGTACGAAGCGAAAGCGACCCAATAATAAGTGCAACAAGTGCCGATAGAACAATAGCAAGAGGAATGGCAATCAAGCCTGAAAGAGTCCCTGAAAACCCCATCAAAGTGGTCTCTTCATAAGCATGAAAAGACAGAATACCGACCGTATAGGCACCCACGCCCAAGAAAGCAGCATGTCCAAAGGAGACAAGGCCTGTATAGCCAATCAGCAAATCAAGGCTTACTGCCGCTATTGCGAAAATCACCAGTCGAGTAGCCGTTGAAATAAGATAAGAGGAGCCCATCGCTTGAAACAGCCAAGGCAATAAGATCAGAGCGATACAGCTACCGATCAAAAAGCGTGAATAATGCGTGTAATTCATCTCAACTGCCCCGAGCCACAGGAAAAAGCCCTGTTGGCCTCACCACCAAAACAACGATCATCAAAAGATAGATCAACATCGACGACAGCCCGGCCGAAATACCGCTGGCGGCCGCCGGATTTAAGAATTTAACCAAAATATCCGGCACAAATGCGCGGCCCATTGTGTCCACAACACCAATTGTAATCGCCCCCAGCAGCGCCCCCCTGATGGATCCAATACCACCGATGACAATGCACACAAAACATAAGATCAAAAGATTTTCGCCCATGCCAACCTCAACTGATGTGAGCGGTCCAGCAAGAGCCCCCGCAAAACCTGCAAACATGGCACCAGCGACAAAAATCATGGTGTTCAAACGGGTGATATTGACACCAAGTTGCTCAACTGTTTCACGGTTTGTGGTCCCTGCCCGAATTTGCATTCCCAAACGGGTTTTCGCAATAATGATCCATAAAATGAGGGCAACCGCCAACCCTGCCCCGATGATCGTAATTCGGTAAAGCGGGTAGGAAACAACACCAAACAGCGAAATTGAGCCCGATAACAAGGGAGGAACATCTAAGAATAAGGGAGTACGGCCAAATAATATGGTCGTGCCTTCGTTAATAAACAAAATCAGAGCAAAAGTTGCCAGCACTTGATCCAGATGATCGCGAGTATAAAGGCGACTGATTATGACGACTTCAATCACCCAAGCGGATAGGGCAACGACGGGCAGGCTTAGGATTAAAGCCAAGAGGAATGAACCCGTCATACCGCTGATCAACGCCATCGCATAGGCCCCGATCATAAACAAAGAGCCATGGGCCAGGTTGATAACATTCATGAACCCAAAAACCAATGTCAGCCCGGCGGACACCAGAAACAAGAACATTCCCAACTGGATGCCATTTAGCAATTGTTCGAGATAAAGCTGCGTCATTAAGTTTTTGTTATTCTTGTATTTTTCATGGAATCGGCACCCCTATCAAAGGGTGCTGATCAAGAGTTCAACGGATATTCTAACAATTACATAGAGCACTCATCCGCATAGGCATCGCCATGGTTTTCAACAATCGTACCGGTGATTTGGTTCACAAATTGTCCATCACGCTCAACAACAACTCGGCCGTACCAATTTTGAATTGGGTGGTTGTTCTTGTTGAACTTAAATGGCCCGCGTACCGAGTCAAAGTCAGCGGCTTTCATCGCCGCCCGAAAGCCGTCCATGTCCGCTGTAACTTTACCACCTGTTGCAGCCAAAGCGCTGGCAATCAACTTGGCTGTATCGTAGCCTTGGCTTGCATAAACGGTTGGGGAACGACCATATTCCGCTTCAAACCCTGCGATAAATGCTGTGTTGGCCGCATTTTCTAGATCATGGTTCCAATGCGAAGAGTTCGGTATGCCAACCATTGAGGCTCCAACAGCCCGCAAGATGTTGATATCTGCAGACGGCGCTGCCACAACCAAAGGCACTTCATCATTCATACCGGCCTGATCGTATTGTTTGGCGAAATTAATGCCCATGCCACCAGGTAAGAAGTGAAACAGCATTGCGGGTTTAGCCGCCCGGATTTTGGCGATCTCGGCGGCATAGTCGGTCTGGCCCAACTGGGTGTAGACCTCAGCTACGATTTCACCTTTGAAATAGCGCTTAAAACCAGCAAGAGCATCTTTTCCGGCCTGATAATTAGGGGCAAGGATATAGGCGTTTTCATAGTCCATAGAATTCGCATACAAGCCCGCGCTTTCGTGCAGTGAGTCATTTTGCCATGCAACAGCAAAGTAATTTTCATGACACTTCTTGCCGGCAAACTGCGACGGGGCAGAGTTTGGTGTAACATAGAACCGGCCCGCACGCAGGGTCAGAGGCGCCACAACTGGTGAGATGTTGGAAAATATGATACCTGTCATAATCTCGACACCGTCGCGCTCTAGGAAGCGCTCGGCAATCGCTCGGCCATTTTCAGGCTTTCGACCATCGTCTTCGATCAATACATCAACATCAGTGCCGCCTAATGTGCCACCTTCTTCCTGGATGGCCAGCAAAAAACCATCCCGAACATCTTGCCCCAAATAGCCTGCAGAACCTGAGAGCGTTGTAATCATACCGATCTTGAGATCATCGGCAAGCGCTGCAGCACCCCCAATTACCGACAACACAACTCCTGCAATCAAACTAAACTTTTTCTGTTTCATCCGAACCTCCCGATTCTGTTTCGCGAAACCTTTTTAGGTTTCTGTTCTTTGTTATAAACTGACCTTATAGTCAACTTTGATCTTCGACAATAGCTTTGCTGCATGCCACCTGTTTATTGTTCATAGTGTAATGGCATCCAATCCCTAGAGTGTAACCCACCCTTCGGGCGGCTCTTTTCCTGGATGAACAGCTTTACAGTTTGGACAGGTGCGTGCTTCGTCAGAAGCGTAAAATGTTTGATAAATTGGCGGCAAATCTTCGACAATAGATTTAAGCTGCGTCTCAGCCCGGTGCACAAGTGATTTGCATTCGAAACAATACCATTCAATTGCATCCAATTGGCCTTTCTGACGTTTGGGTTCGATCACTAGCCCGACTGATCCTTCCTGTGGGCGCTGTGGGGAGTGGCGCACATGAGGTGGCAGAAGAAAAACCTCACCCTCGCGGATCGGAACGTCGTAGAATTCTTCGCCATCATACAGCTTTAAGACCATATCACCTTCGAGTTGATAGAAAAACTCTTCTACTGGATCGTCATGATAATCGGTGCGCTTGTTGGGGCCACCGACGACGGTAACCATCATATCAGCATCTTCAAAAACCATCTTGTTGCCGACAGGTGGCTTTAAAAGATGGCGATTTTCATTGATCCAATGTTGGAAATTGAAGGCGCGAAGTTTCGACATTTTTGCACTCCCTGTTTGGAAAAGACTATCGTGTTTATTTATAACCTCAAAGAAATTATCTGCATGTAGATATCCTATTTGACTATATCACAAAGAGCTTAGTCTCGGTCAAATCCTCAAGCCACACTCATCAAACCCCTTTTTTATGATCTCTTTCTCTACATCGGTCAACTCTAGCATTGGTGCACGCACACGTCCTCCGGTTTGACCTAGAAGCTCTTGCCAATACTTGCCGAATGCGGTGGGCTTACCTGCAGGCTTCGTCCGCTTCATAGCGGCGCGCACCGGGTTCAAGCTGTCAAAGATCCGTCTAGCTTCGTCAGCTTTGCCTGCAAAAGCCAGGCGAGTATATTCGTTCATCCGCTGATCCATTTTTGTTTGCAGATGATACGGCGGCGACGAACATAGATAGAGCTTCCACCCCAGTTCCAGAATATTGTCTAGCCATTCATGTTCTGCCGAGGTTGAAACATGGATACTGTCGCCAACCAGATGGGTCAACCTGACATACATATCGCGCGGAACAGAATATTTGATCGCCACGATATTTGGCAGTTCGGCAATTCTGGCACATTCTTCGGGTTGCATAAGATATCCGCTGTCCGGGTGGCTCCACATGGCAATGCCGATATCCAACTCATCACAAAATCGTTTGTAGTACTGGTAGAGAACTTCGCTTCTGTCAGAACAAAAACTAAGAACCGGGGCGTGCAGCACAATATAGTCTGCTCCGCAATTCTGGGCGTAATGAGCCAGTTCAAGCGCCGTGTTCATATTCTGATCGGACACAGAAACAATAACCCCAGCCTTGCCAGCGCATTCCTCTACCGCAATCTCGAAATTGCACTTGCGTTCTTCAATGCCCATTGAAAAGAATTCACCTTGTTTGCCCGCTATGAACAGCCCTTGGATATCCAAATCATCGATCCAGTGGCGAATGTTGGCGCGAAGACCCGCTTCGTTGAGTGACATATCATCATTGAAAGGGTTCAGCGCGGCGGCCCAGATCCCGGTCATGTTCTGGCGGGCATAGGCTTTGGCGTCATGCTTGGTGTATTTCATTTTGCTGGCGCCTTTTGATCCATTGCTTGGAGTGTTTTCACTAAGAAAACCTAATCTATAGAAGCGTTCCAATGGGAAGCAGGGATGTAGGTATCAGTTTTTTCTATACCCAAGCCTTGTTAATTTTGCTTTATCACAATATCGACAAGGGTATGGGGATATCAATAAGGAAAACCATGAAGCTGGCTTTGATAGGTAAAGGCGCGATTGCGCACTATGTAAAAACTGCTGCCACCCAAAGTGGGCATGTAGTGGCGGCTATTTTGGTGCGGCCTGAAAGTGTTTATCAGAACCCCAGCCTTTATGTTGACGCGGTAATGCACCTTCCAGACGATATTGATCTTGTCATAGAATGCGCAGGCCATCAGGCCCTATCAAGTTTTGGGCCCGATATCCTGAGCCGTGGTATTAATTTGATTACGGTATCTATCGGAGCCTTGGCTGACGAACAGGTGCTTCAAAATCTGGAAAATGCGGCTATCCTTGGCAAATCAAAGTTGCTGTTAGCCAGCGGTGCAATTGGATCTCTTGATTGTCTGAAAGCCGCGACCACTGGGAAGCTGCAATCCGTAAGTTATGTTGGGCGCAAACCCCCCAATGGATGGAAAGGTTCCGCTGCCGAGAGCACGCTTGACCTCAATTCTCTAAAAGAACCCCAGACGCATTTCGAAGGCAGTGCGCGGCAAGCTGCCCTCGAATATCCTCAGAATGCAAATGTGGCTGCAGCGGTGGCTTTGGCTGGACTAGGGATGGATCACACAAAGGTGTGCTTGATCGCAGACCCCACGATTGAGCAAAACATTCATCAGATCAAAGCCTCGGGGGATTTTGGACAATTTATGTTTCAGATCCAAGGAAACTCTTTGCCAGACAATCCCCGCTCTTCTGCATTGGCGGCCATGAGCGTGGTTGCCAAGCTTGATCAGCTCAACGCAACAATTGAGATTTAGCCATGATTGGCCGCCATTCTCGCATCGTTGATCGCGCTCTAACCAGACTAAAGCTGCGCCAACTGCGGCTTCTACTAACGGTGGGAACACACGGCAATATTCAAAATGCGGCGCGTGAGTTGGGAATTTCACAACCCGCCGCCACTAAAATGATCCAGGACCTAGAGCTAGATTTCGAGATCAAGCTTTTCACGCGCACCAATCGGGGCGTTGTGCCCACAGTCTTTGGCGAGACCTTGATCCGACATGGCAAGCTAATCTTTGCACAGGTCTCCAACGCTGCGCAGGAACTGGATGACTTGAGCGAAGGAAATTCAGGCCGCGTTGTGGTCGGCACGCTGCTGGCGGCATCCACCAGCCTATTGCCCAACGCTATAGACATCCTTCTATCCGAGCGGCCCAATGTTGCGATTAAAGTCAACGAAGGCACCAACGAAGTATTGATGCCCGGTCTTTTGTCGGGCGAGATTGATTTGGTTGTTGGCCGTCTTCCTTCCCATCGTCACCGCGATCAGATCAAGCAAGAAAAACTATTTGAAGATCGCATTCTGGCCGTGGTCGGCAAGCAACACCCTTTAGCAGATAAAACGGACGTATCGTTTTCAAATACAAAGCCGTTTGGTTGGATCTTACCTCCGCTAGAAACCACGCTGCGAAGGCAGGTCGATCAGTTTTTTGTAAGGCAACAACAATATGTTCCGCCGTTGATGATTGAATCCGTATCCTACCTGACCAATCGAACGCTTCTGCAATCGCGCGATTTGATCGGGTTGATGCCCGCCGAGGTGGTCACTCAGGATATTGCCAAGGGTCATTTAGTGCGGCTAAACTGGACCGTTCCTTTTGGACATGGGCCAATCGGCGTATCGTTCCGGGCAAATGATGATTTATCTCCTTCAGGAAGAGCCTTTAAAGCCGCGCTGCACAGGGTGGCAGACGCGCGCTAGGTATCAGGTATTCACCAATTTGATATCAGTATTCCGCCAATTCACTTGATGTGATGACAAACTATGCTTGATCAGAAGCAGATACTTGGAAGGAAATAACTTATGTATCCAGACCTAAAGCTGTTTATTGCAGGTGAGTGGCGCAAAACCGATGTGACTATACCGGTTATCAATCCAGCGACTGAAGCGGAGCTAGGGCGCCTGCCTTGTGCCTCTATAAAAGATCTAGATGATGCTCTGGAGGCGGCGGTTAATGGTTTTCAGATTTGGCGCAAAACATCACCGCGTGCACGCGCGGACACAATAATGCATGCAGCAAAATTGCTGCGTGAACGACAAGAGCAAATTGCACACTCCATTACTTTAGAACATGGCAAACCACTCAGTCAGGCACGCTTAGAGGTCATTCGGGGCGCCGAATTTTTTGAATGGGATGCAGGTGAGGCCATGCGCACCTATGGCCGGATTATCCCTGCCGCACCGGGTCATAAGTTTTCCGTCCATCATCAACCCGCTGGCGTTGTCGCTGCATTATCGCCTTGGAATTTCCCTATGAGCCAACCGGCACGCAAAATTGCGGGTGCACTGGCTTCAGGTTGTGCAATTATTTTAAAAGCAGCAGAGGAAACCCCAGCGGGCGCAGTGCATATCGCAAAAGCATTTGAAGATGCTGGCCTACCGGCAGGGGTTTTGAATCTCGTATTTGGCCAACCATCGGAAATATCCGAACACCTAATCCCCAAGGAACCGGTGCAGTTAGTGGCCTTTACAGGATCTACAGCAGTCGGACGGCACCTGACCACGCTTGCCTCGCATCATATGACGCGCGTTCTAATGGAACTTGGCGGCCATGCCCCTGTGATTATCTGTGAAGATACAGACATCAAAACCGCTGCAGTTTCTAGTGCTGTACGCAAAATGCGCAATACCGGACAGGTTTGTACCTCGCCCACTCGGTTTTTTGCCCATGAACACATTTTTGAGGAATACGCAGCCGGATTTGTCCAACGTGCGGCCTCTACACTCGTTGGCAATGGGATGGAACCAGGCATTGAAATGGGCCCCACAGCCAATGACCGCCGTATACCAGCCCTAATCGAATTGGTAGAAGACGCAAAAGCCAAGGGCGCAACGGTTGCCACGGGCGGTGGCCGTCACGGAGACCGAGGGTTTTTCTTTCAACCCACCGTTTTGTTAAACGTGCCCAAAGACGCGCGGATTATGCAAGAAGAGCCTTTTGGGCCCGTTGCCGTGATCAATCCTGTTGCGTCCTTAGATGATGCTATCGAGCAAGCTAATTCCGTACCCTTCGGCCTTGCCGGTTACGGCTTTACCAACCGAGCAGACTATATTGATCGCCTTGTGGATGAGCTTGAAGTTGGGAACCTGTCAATCAACACTCTTGAGGCATCTATGCCTGAAACTCCCTTTGGAGGAGTCAAATCTAGTGGACAAGGCCGCGAGGGCGGAACCGAAGGGTTGGAAAATTACATGACAATTAAAAACGTCTGGCACTCCGCAAATATAACTTGAACGGTTCTATAGCAAAACTACGCTATTATCGACAGAAGGAGCTTCGCAAGGACCGACTGATGTTTATTTTAAAGGCTTCAATATATCGACTTAAGGCTATTAAGTTTGCTCAAAAAACTAGCCTAATTTTATAAACTGGAATAGCATATTTTATGCAACTTTTATCTTGCGACGCCAAATTTGGTTTACTGAACTGGGGCGTCGGTGGAAGTTTCTAGCATCGCCCAGCGATAGATGGCCATTGCTTCATATTTCTCTTCGGCGATATGCCGCAGAATAAAGCGGTTCAGAAATATTGGTAGGTAAATACTCCAGCTCAATTAAGCGTGCTAATACTTAAGTGCACATGGGGTTAGTCTACTACTGCTACCTCTTCGTAACATGTATCTGTCGGCTTATCCTTCGAAAGATAGTATTGCATTTCAACTGGTAACGTAATGAAAAATTGAGCAGCTCCAGTTTTTTCAAGGAGTTCTAGTATGTCATCGTCACTTTCAGCCACCCAATGACAAAACCAAAACCATCATGAAATGTGTGGGTACACATAAAATGTTTTTTCATATCCCTTTTCCCTAACCCAGCGCTAGATTATTGCTAACATTCTGATATCATTAGATACAGCATACATGAGGTTACCACAATAAAGCGTTTTTGGTCAGTAATCGACTGGGCTCCAGTGCCATGGAGGTCTACACGGGCACTGTACCCAGCCATGATCCGAGAGTGGAGTCTGGTAGTAGCCGATCAGATATATCTACTCAAATACCCGATCTTGAATGCCTTTAACGCGGGCAACTTGAAACAGGCCTGAGAAGTGTTTTACGCATATGAACCGATGATCCGTTAAGAGACCCACCCGAAAATGGGTCTAGAAATCCCCCAGTGTTTACTTTGAAGGCAAGGCGTGATTACCCGCTGGACATTGCACAAATCAGGCCCACTATTGAAGCCAAACCAATAAGTGAAATCACTGTATCGACCAGCGCCAAGAGAAGCGAAAGTGCCAGCT
>ERZ1049444.2489-NODE-2489-length-12124-cov-7.647858_pt1 | contig 12124 bp, 11 predicted proteins | sample MGYA00383101_ERZ1049444 | MGnify/ENA primary metagenome ERZ1049444 (study PRJEB29581, sample SAMEA5548371) | metagenome | biome: marine; feature: coastal; material: water | depth 50 m | study: Short-term variability in the microbial, nano- and picoplankton...
AAATTATTTTCTTTAAAGCCATAATCTAATTTTTTTACAGTTTTTAATAGGGGTCTAGAGGATATATTGGGCTGGTAACAACCTTCTAAATAGATAATTTCCTCAGCGTATTCGCTTCTTTTAGATTTCGGAATAATATATTCATCTGCAAACATAAAGTCGTAAAGTGACTTTTTGTCAAAGCCACCCATAGTACCTGGATACCCTAGCCAATTAATATGATATTTTGCTGGCCTTAACGCTGCAATAAATGATCGACTATTTCGAGTAAACCCTGTCAGATCAACCATAATATCAATGTTTTCTTCAATCATTAATCCTGACACTTTCTTATCATTCATCTCTGTAATATTGAAATATGCATCACTAATTTCTTTAAATTCATCTAATTCTTCTGAGCCATCGTCAGGCCCAGAGTAAAAAAGCTTAACGTTGAATTTATCTCGATCATGGTTGATCAAAACTTCTTTAATTAGATAATATAAAGGGTGTAATCTAAAATCTGATGACAGATATGCAATAGTAATTTTGTCTATTTTTTCTTTCTTAGACTCTTTTGAAATCTTTATTCCAGACTGCTTTATCCATGAGTTTGCTACATTTAAGTGATTATTGTTTAAAAGGTTTGGCATGGAAAATAAGGCGAAGGGCGGTATTTTTCCATTTATTGGCTTTTCTGTTAATTTTTTAATTTTTGAGAACATTTCATCAATGCCATTCCAAGAGCATATGCTTTGTTTGAGATGAACCATTTGGATGAATGTATGAGTCAAGTCAGGATTAATTAAAAGCGCTTTTTCATAAGAGTTAATTGCTTCTTCTGTTTTTAATATTCTTTGGAATGTATTTCCTAAATTATTATAGGTATTTGGATCAGATTTAATTTTAAGCGATAAGTTATATGCCTTGATTGCTTCATCATATTTATTTTGATGAAATAGGGAATTTCCATAGTTGAATAGTGAGGTTGAATTATTTTTATCATAGCTGAGAGCTTCTTCGAATGCGTTCGCAGCCATTTTAAATTCTCTATTTATAAAGTAGGTGTTACCAATCTTATTTAGACAAAAGCCTAAGGCCCCAATCACATGGAGATTGTCTTTTAATGCATAATGACTTCTTCTAAAAAAACCAGCTGCTTCTTCATATTCCTCAATGATTGCGTACAAGTTTCCAATTTCAATTTGAAGAAAAATATTTTTTGAATCCTCACGCCAAGCAACTTTATAAAGATCAATTGCACCTAAAATATCTCCATCTTTTTCTTTTTCTTTTGCTGCGGAAATTAGTTTGTTTGTCATATTAAATTTACAAGCATTTTTTTTCTAAGGCCGATTTTCTTGATTGAGTTTCTACTTGGGTTTAGATAGTTTAAAATATTTTCTTCATCAGTGGTCTGAGATTCATCTATCATAGAAGCTAGGCATTTTGATATAAATGGAGCTAATGTATAACCTCTCGATCCGTAGCCAGCGTTTATAAAAAGATTTGGATGCCATTTTAAGTCTTTAATCGAACGTGGTATTTTGTCAAATTCCTTTGATTCTTTAAGAACTTGACCAACATAGGGGATTCGGTCTGGAGCAACTGCCCTCCATCCAACCCAACCCGCATTAGATTTGTCATTTCTTTCTATCTCATCTCCTGAAAGTTTCCGGTAAGTTTTTAAATTTTTCTCAAAATCAGTCATTGATAAATTTTTATTTTCATTATCTCTCTCATATGTTGAGCCAAACACATCATACCCGCTAACATCAGGAATTAAATAACCACTATCCGAAATAATTTCTTTATGTTCAGACATATTTTTACTGGGAAGCCAGTTAATTTGACCTCTATTTTTTTTTAAATCAATGCCATTAAATAATTTGGTCTCATTGAGCGCAAAGGAATTACAAAAAACTAAATTTGATGCCACAAACTCATTTGAATCTTGACAATATATAACCCATGATTTTTTTCTGTAAGCAATCTCTTTTACTTTTCTTTTTGGAATAAATTTAATGTTTTTATGCTTAATAAGTGCGGAGCAGAATTTATGTGGTGACACCCAGCCACCATACTTAAAAAAGATACCTGCTTTATCATCGATATCATATTTTTTTTTAATCAAATCTTTTGATAGATATTTAAAGCTTGTCTTTTCAAGGCCAGTACTTAAAATTTTCTCAATAAGCCTATCTGCCATATCTTTCTCATAAAGCTTAATCACACCTTCCATCACCGCATATTTTTTAGAATAATTAAACTTTCTGGTAAGGTCATATGCATATTTAGATGCCTGGCTCATAAGTGAATTGTATTTTGGATTATTCATCATAAAGTGAGGGGAGATTGTGGCGGCTTTGCTATTGAAAATCTCGATTTTATCTTGATTATTTTCATCCAGCAAAGTGACTTGATAATTACGCTTTGCAAGTTGGTAGGCTAAGCTCGAACCCGCAATGCCTCCGCCTATTATCAGAGCTGTTTTATCGTGAGTACTCATATAGAATTTCTATAGCCTGGCTTAGTGATGTGTAAATGAATATCGCTGATTACTTTTTCTTCAAAACCTCCCTCACAATATGCAAAATAAAATAGCCACATTCTTAAAAATTTATCGTCAAACCCAAGCTTTCTAATTTCCCGTTTATTTTTTAAGAACTTCTTTCTCCAGTCAGCTAAGGTTCTGGCATAGTGATGACCGATATCTCTAACATCATTAATCACTAAATCAGTTGTATTTGTTAAGCTATTTTGAATTGCTGTAATTGAAGGTATACAGCTTCCTGGAAAAATATATTTTTGAATGAAATCAACTGAATGGATTGCCTTCGAATATCTTTGATCTTTAATTGTTATTGCTTGAATAAGGGCATCACCGTCATCTTTGAGAAGTTGGCTGATAATTTTAAAATATTCATCATAGAATTGATAACCAACGGCCTCAATCATCTCAATAGAGACGACTTTGTCATACTGCCCCTTTAGTAAACGATAATCTTTTAATAAAATATTTATTTGCCTACCTAATCCTGCTTCTTTAATTTTTTGTTTTGCGAACTTATATTGTTCGATTGATATAGTGGTTGTCGTAACCTTGCATCCATAATTCTTAACTGCATATATCGCAAAGCCGCCCCAACCTGTGCCAATTTCAATGATATGATCAGTTTTTTTAAGTTTTAATTTTTTACAAATAACGTTTAGTTTATTTATTGCCGCATCCTCTAGGCTCGTTTTCCTAGTTTTATAAATTGCTGATGAATACATCATATTTTTATCTAGAAATAAACTAAAAAAATCGTTACTCAAATCATAATGACGGGAAATATTCTTCTTGCTGCCTCTTACTGAATTTTCATTGAGCTTATGCATAACTTTTAAGAAGGGTTGAGATAGAAGAGTAAAAAAGTTTTCAAGCTTATCTTGAGCTTCTGTATTTCTTGCAAGAACTCTAATGACATTTGTTAGATTTGAGCTGCTCCACTCACCTCTAATAAAGGATTCACTTGCCCCAATCGTTCCTCCAAGAATGATATTTTTATAGAAAACGGAATCTAAAACATTAATTTTTGCTGAAAGATTGCCTTGCTTACCATACTTGCTAATAGATTCACCATCCTTAATGATGATATGTCCATCTTTAATCTGACTAAGTCTTTGATGGGTTATTTTTTTATATAAACGATTCATGTTAAGAGTGTGGATAAAACCTTACTTTCTTTAAATATAATATTAACGCATTCCAATAGATACTAATAATTGCTTTGATGCCCATAGGAAATGATAGAAATAAGAGCCTATTAAGAGCATAAGTGCTCCATGCCTGATTTGTCATTTTTAAAGTCGCGTTGAAGTATTTTTCTTGATTCTTCGAACACTCCATTGATATAAACAGAAAATCTTTTGGTTCAGTAAACTTCCATTTATATTTTAAATCCATCGGAAGAAATGGTGAAACATGAAAGTCTTTTTTAAATTCAAATACTTTTGTTCCTCCCTTTATTTTCCGACAATCATGGACATAAGCATGTCGCTCTTCCCAGGGCGTATTTGTTATATGAGAAACAATTGCAACCAATTCTTTTTTTTTGTTATAGCAATAGTAGAAACTAACAGGGTTAAAGCAGTAGCCAAAATACCTAAGAGTAGTAAGGAGAAATATTTTCCCCTCTATCTCGACTTTTAATTTTTTAGCCAGTAACTTGATAATTTCACTCTTAAGTGATTTTTTAGAATCCCCAAAAAAATCTTTTCTATAGAAAGAGGCTAAATTAAATTTCTCATAACTCCAAAAAATATTCTGACTAAATGCATTTTTAATATCATCGATATCAAGAAATAACATAGTGGAAGCATAGTTAAAAGAATGTTGAGCATCTTTTTTTCTTGAATGTGAGATTGTCCCTTTATAGATTGAATGCATTAGATTATTTGATGATGCCTTCAAAAATTTTAACTGCTTCGTAAGCGCTTTTTACTCCATCCTCATGAAACCCCTTTCCCCAATAAGCACCTGAGTAAAAAGTTCGATTCTTACCAGAGATTATTTTATTCTTCAGTTGAGCTCTGATACTCTCTTTTGAAAACTTCGGATGTGTATATTGTAATTTTTTAATTACTTTATCTTTTGAAATAGGTTGCTTTGTATTTAAGGTAACCAACACAGCTTCGTTTGTTTTGATGTTTTGTAGAATATTCATATTATATGTAAGTGTAATTGGTGAATCTTCTGGGCTATCAATATTGAAGTTCCAAGCAGCCCATGATAGTTTTTTTTGAGGCATGATGCTGCTATCGGTATGAAGAATAATGTTATTTTTTTGGTAGGGCAGAGTTTTTAATATTTCAACCTCATCAGAAGTGGGTTTTTGTAAAATCTCAAGCGCATCATCGCTATGACATGCAAAAAAAACATAATCATACTTTTCCTTTCTTCCATTATCTTCAATTACAACGTAATTTTTATATCGAATTACATTTTTAATCTTACTGTTTAATCTAATTTTACTTTTAAAGCTACTGGTTAATTTTTTGACATATTTTTCAGAACCACCACTTATTGTTAACCATTGTGGTCGATTAGTAACTGAAAGCATGCCGTGATTTTTAAAGAAATCAATAAAAAAATATGCAGGAAAATTAAGAATTGTCTTTATATCAGATGACCAAATTGCTGCCCCCATAGGAAGAATATAGTTTTTGCAGAAATAAGCTGAATAATTGTTATTTTTTAAATATTGCTTGAGCAGGATGGTTTTTGATTTAAGTTTTATGGCCTCTTTATTAAATCTAAGAATCTCGAATATCATTTTTATAAATCTTGGATTTAATAAATTGCTTCTTTGAGAGAATAAGCTATTAAGTGTGGTCCCATTGTATTCAAAATTATTTTTTTTTGAAAAAACACTGAAGCTCATATTACTATTTTCATACTTCACACCTAGGTCATCAAGCAATGAAGTAAATAAAGGGTATGTTTTTTTATTAAATACGATAAACCCGGTATCAACATGTATTTTTTTGTTGTTTATGGTAATTTCATGTGTGTGAGAATGACCACCGATTCTTTTATCTTTTTCATAAAGAGTTACATCATGATTTTTGTTTAACAGGTAGGAAAGGGTGTTACCTGATATACCTGAGCCAATCACTGCAACCTTCATCGTTTAGTGAGGCTGTTTTGGGTTTATCTTATTAGATTCGCGAATGGCAGGGGAGACTTTTCTAATATCCCATATCAAACCAAAGAAAGACATAAATTTTAAAATGTAATAAGTAATATCTATTTCCCACCAGTAAAATCCCTGATTGGCTGAACCTGGAAAATGATGATGATTATTGTGCCAACCTTCTCCAAAAGTTAAAAATGCAATAAACATATTATTTTTACTCGAGTCATTAGTTTTATATCGTCTTTTCCCCCAAATATGAGCAACTGAGTTAACTAAGAAGGTAGAGTGATATAGCAACACGGTTGAAAGTACAAAGCCCCAAACGACGAGCTGCCAACCACTTGTCAATAGTTGAGGATAATTTGAACCTAAGTGCTGACCTAAAAAGAAAAGGCCAATACAAGTCAAAATTGGAATTAGTATATCGAATCGATCAATAAGTCTTAATTCAGGAAATCTGATTAACTCTTTGACAAATTTTTGATGGGTTAAAAAATTTGCTTTTGACAAGAACCAGCCAATGTGACTCCAAAAAAACCCATGAGACTTCGGGGAGTGTTTATCTTGGTCGGTATCTGAATGCACATGATGGCCACGATGATGGGCTACCCACCAAATAGGTCCTCTCTGAACGGCTGAAGCACCAATGACTGCAAACACAAATTGCACCAAGCGACTTGTCTTAAAGGCTTTGTGAGAAAAATAACGGTGATAAAATCCTGTGATAGCAAACATCCTGATGCTATACATCAATATAAAGACTAAGAGAGCTGTGTAGCTAAAACCCACCAAGAAAACCGTAAAGATACCCAAATGAATCAAAATAAAAGGAATTACTCTTAACCAATCGACTTCATATTCATTTAAAACTGATTTTTGATACTTGTTTTCAACAATATTATTGTCAAATAGACCCAAAAAATAACTTATAAGTCTCATTTTTGTTCAATTTCCCTGTAGTTGTCTAGGCTATAACCCATCCCCTCTATCATATCTCTAAATTTAATCATTTGATCATGCGGGAGAGTCTTTGTTCTTGCCATTAACCATACATAATCTAGTTTATCTCTGGCGACAATTGTAATCTTGTAATCTTTATCTAGGTAAGCAATTTTATATTGCGCTTTGATAGGCCAAATAAACTGCATTCCCCATTCTGCATTATTCGTTCCAGGGATAACAAAGCCTTTAGGATGGTATGTTTTTAAAGGTCCATTTAATGAACCCTCATTGAAGGTAAAAGTCGTTGATATAGATCCATCTTCGTTTAATTTATAAGATTCCACTGCGTTAAAAGCATTTTTTTCAACGTAGGACGGTATATGAGCAAGGACATACCAATCACCCATAAATCGTTCGATATCGACCTCGTCAACTGTTTTAATTTGTGTTGATTTCATAGCACAGCCTGTTAAGAGTAAAATTAAAAAAAATTGTTTTATTACAGTCATTTGTATTATATATTTAATGTAAAATATTTGATTAAATCTTATCTTTTCTTAAACCAAGGGAAAAACATAGACGTTCTTTTAATATAAAGAGCATAACCTCTCCTTCTATCGACGATTGAACTCTCTAATAGTTCCGCACCAGACACTTTTAATAATAGCAGACTCATTAAAATGGGGGATAAAAGAGTGAAAGAAAATATACTGTTAAATGAAATAAGATAAATGCCCCACCAAACTAAAAATTCACCAAAGTAATTCGGGTGCCTCGAATATCTCCAGAGACCCTGGTCCATAACAGCCCCGTTCTTATTTTTGAGAAAATTTGTGAGTTGCCAATCAGCAATTGACTCATAAGCGAGCCCAAAAAAGGCAATGAAAAGACCCATAATACTTAAAGTATTTATCCCTATACCATTAATGAAGATGGGTATAATCGATAGCATTAGAACGGATGCCATCAAGGCCTGAAGTCCAAAAATAATGTATAGGCTTTTGTATTTAAAAAATGGCTCGTTGTTTTTTCTAATAACTTGATACCTACTATCTTCTTGTTTTCCCCAGTTTCTTTTCGTTAGATATATAAATAATCTTAAGGACCATAAAAAAATTAAACAGAAAAAAAGAGTCTGCATAATATTTAATGGAGGTGCTTGAATACAAATAAGCGATCCTAAGAGTGGGAATAGGGCCCACATACTGTCGACATGAGTCACATTTTTTAAAAAAAGGCTTAAAACCCATCCAATAAAACCGAATGCAAGAAAATAAATAAGCGTTGTTAAATAAAGATCAAGCATTTTTGTTAAGTTTGTTTGCAATAATTAATAAGATAGGGGTAATAAATGCCCACCCGATACTCAAGGTGATAATTGAGTTAGGGCTTAGCAAAGTGATTGCACCTAATTTTTCACCTGCAATATAAGCTAATGGCCCACCCATAGCACCAAAGAGTATGGAGATATAAATTTTTTGACTTAGCCAAGCTAAACTATGGTTTAAAGTCATTGCGAAAATCATCCATAGCATCACAATCCATATTGGAGTAAATGGATATGGTAATCCCGCGTTGTTATAAATAATTAGGTCGAGATTTAATAGAGCACCATCAAATAAGAGCCCGATGAAGCCTGCAATAATTATAAGTTTTAGCTCTAACATCCGATTTTTTATAATAGCAAAATGTAGCAATAAAATGATTAAAGATAATGTTAAGGCGAGATAGGTACGATTGTAGGAAGCTCCCAAGACACAAACAAACCATGCCGCTTGAAATAAAACAAAATTTATTATTTTAAATATCATTTCTTAAAAAGATAATGGACTACACGCCATTCAACACCTCTCTTGTATCCCCATAATTCAGCACATGCCATAAAGAAGATGCGCCACCTTTGAAGCCACATTTCTGCATCCTTATCCCCATAAGCTTTCTTTAGGATGGGTAACACCCTAGTCTTATTTTTATCTAAGTTTGCTAGCCAAGCATTTGCTGTTTTTTCATAATGAGTGCCAGGCCAATCCCATTGTGAAACAATTTTCATTTGATCTTGAAAGAAAAGGGGAAGGTCTTTTGATGGCATCATTCCACCAGAAAAAAAATATTGACTCATCCAATCATCATCACCTTCAACTTCAAATAAATATGGTTGTGATTGATGGACAAAGATATGCATAAAGAACATACCTTGCGGTTTCAGCCAGCTTGCGATGTTCTTAAAAAGCTTTTTATGATTCCTCATATGCTCAATCATCTCAACTGAAACAACCCGATCAAACCTAATTCTCGTAGAAAATTTATTCATATCCTGCGTAATTACCTTGATATTTTTCAACTTTCTTTTTTTTGCTTCGCTTAAGATGTAAGTTTTTTGAGATTTTGAATTTGACACAGCGGTAATTTTACTTTTTGGAAATTTTTTAGCCATCCACAACGTCAATGAACCCCAACCACAACCAAGCTCCAGTATTAATTGACCATCTTTAAGTTTTGCATGATTTGCGGTTAATTCAAGTGCCTCATTTTCTGATTGATTTAAATTTCTTGTTTTATCAGTCCAATAGCAAGAGCTATATTTTTTGTGTTTACCTAAACATAAATCATAAAATTTTGAAGGAACTTCGTAATGTTGTTCATTGGCCAAATCTGGAACAAGTGCAATAGGTGAATATTCCATTGTCTTAATAAAATCCATTTTTTTTTGATTATCATTTTTAGTATCTTGACTAACAAGTGAAGTTATCCTTCTTCTTAAAAGCTGCCTAATACCAAACCTAATTAAGAAATCAGGACATAAGTGACTTTCAGATATTTTGATAAGTTTTTTAATCATAATAAATTTTTTTTTGGATATCTAATCTTGATCTAAGTAACATTCTTTTTAAAAATGGTAAGTTACACCAAAAGCTACTTCATCTTGACTGACTTTTTGCGGTTGTGGCGCGTTATTCCACATAGCAATATTAATGTCATTTGTTCTAAGATCTGTATAACGATATTCTATGTTTGCGCTAAAATTCTCATGAAAATTATACGCACTACCAAATCCAATACTCCAGCCATTTTGCCAATCTTTATGTTTTTCGCTTCTATTGGGTGTTACTTCATCATAATGACGTGACATCTCGGCTGTTGCGTAACCTCCAGTGATAAAAATAAGTGTTTTACTATCTATCAGGTATCCAAGTTTTGCCAGTAATGATACTTTTTGATCAACTGAAGATACTGTTGTAACATCATCAGGGACTCCGTCTTTTAAATCAACATCGCTATCTTGTGCGTCATATGTTTTATATTCACCTATAAGGCCTAACACCCATTTTTCATTGAGCATGAAATTGTAACCCGTATTTATCCCAATCAATCCTCCATTATCTTTATTTTCAGCATGGTAAGAAAATCCATCTCGTGAGGCATTATTTTTTTCGTCAGTGGTCCATGTGTAGCCGACATTTAAACCAACAAAAGGACCAGACCAATCAAGGTTTTCTTGGGCATTTAGGTTGCTGGTTAGAGCTAATGCTGAAGTTAAGATTATTTTTTCGAAGTTATTTATTTTCATTCAAGACCTATTATTTATAAGTTATCTTTTATTAAATTTAATTATTTAGCCACTGATTATAAAGCAAACAGAGCTTCTCAGACGTGCTATTTAAAATTTTTTTTATTAAATTTAGGTATACTTATAAAATTGATTTTTAATGTTTAAAAATAATAAAAGGATGTTTTTTGAATGCTAGATGAAGCTATCAGTTTTAATAAATTTTTTGGTTTAAATTTTGAGCTGACCGCTGCTCTATCTATTTTTCAGGTGATATTACTTATTTTTGGCCTTACTTTTGTTGTTTATTTTTTAACTAAAAATTATATTATTAAGCACCTAAGAAAAACAATTTTTTTAAAAAAAGATACAGTGTTCTCCGCAGCTTTTCAGCAATACAAACCCTTTGATAATCTAGCACATTTAGCTGCTGCTGTTACTGTTTACTCGCTTGCCGATTTGATGGAAACAAGTGATTCAAGTATTACATGGATTAATGAATCTATTGAGTGGTTGGAAGATGGGGGGGTCATCTATTCAACTTTAGCAGTTGTTTGGTTCCTTTTATCTCTTCTTAATGTATCCAATAGTTATTATGAAAGAATAAAGGAACCCCATCAACCATCAATCAAAGGTTATATTCAACTCGTTAAGATCATTTTTATTTCGACAGCAGTTGTTCTCATAGTTTCATTGCTTCTTGATAAGTCTCCAATGGCTTTTTTAACAGGTTTAGGCGCTGCTTCTGCAATTATTATCTTGGTTTTTAAAGACACTATCTTAGGGTTTGTAGCTAGTGTTCAAGTCGCTTCTTATGACATGGTGAGGGTTGGTGATTGGATTACGATTAAAAAATTAAATGTTGATGGTGATATTGAGGATGTTTCATTAAATACGGTGAAAATTAGAAATTTTGATAAAACAGTGACAACCATCCCAACATCATCTCTTATTACCAATGGGGTCCAAAATTGGCGAGGTATGGAGGAAACAAAGGGGAGAAGAATAAAGCGCGCTATTAATATTGATATTAAAACTATCAAGTTTTGCGATGATGATTTACTAAAAAGGTTATCGAAAATAACAACCTTAACAAAATATATTGATGATGTGACTATAGAAATTGGCACTTATAATGCAAAAATCAATACTGAAGCTGAGAGATTAAATGGTAGAGCTTTAACTAATATTGGTCTCTTTAGGAAATATGTTTATAACTACCTCAAAGAAAATGAATTTATTAGAAATGATTTAACTTTCCTAATTAGGCAACTTCAACCAAGTCAAAGCGGGATTCCTATTGAAATCTACGTCTTTACGAATGATACAAACTGGATTAATTATGAAAATATTCAGAGTGATATTTTTGATCATTTATTGGCCGCTTTGCCAGAATTTGAACTAGCAGCCTTCCAAATTATTTCTGACACCAATGAACATCTAAATTTAGTAGTTAAAAAATAAGTTTAAATATAAAAAATGGGTTATTCTGGTTTCCAATTAATAGGCGCATTAATTCTTTTGGCGATGATTATTTTTTTTTACCGTCGTTCAATAGTTGAAATATTTAAGACACCCAAAGAATCTATTATTCTCTCCATCCCAATTATCTTATTGGGCGTTATGTTTTATTTCTTTTTTAAATTTAAAGGTTTTTAATGGATGTTCATTGGCGCCACCAAGGGACAGATGACGTAGCATTTTATTGTCGATTGTTGTTTGTTTCAGAACCTATTACCAAAAGTTAAAAAAAACTAGAAACATTTTTTTCTTAACCTATTACCTTTATTTCTAATATCTCCTTCGTCAACATCACACATTTCATTTGTTGGAGCTAAATTAGTTGCATTAGCTACAAAAGCATCAAATGTTTCAAAAGCCAGTAATATTTGTTTTTTGCACTTGCCGATGAAGTCAATATTTGTAAAATATCCTTTTTTCTTACATTCATTTGTTTCTCTTTTGGTTATATATA
>ERZ1049444.2495-NODE-2495-length-12106-cov-6.958593_pt1 | contig 12106 bp, 7 predicted proteins | sample MGYA00383101_ERZ1049444 | MGnify/ENA primary metagenome ERZ1049444 (study PRJEB29581, sample SAMEA5548371) | metagenome | biome: marine; feature: coastal; material: water | depth 50 m | study: Short-term variability in the microbial, nano- and picoplankton...
TGAAAATATCCCTATGTATGGCTTATTTTATCTCCTAGTAAGATTTTTTTACATGATAAGTTAAATTGTAATTCTTTAAAGGGGGATATTACTATGTTGACCAAATTGAACATAAATAAGCTATTTTTTATAGCAATCACATTATCAATTTTTAATTTACAAGCACAAGATTCATCAGATGAGTCTATAGATTCAATGGAAGAGGTCATTACGACAGCAAGAAGAATAGAAGAGTCTGTAAGTGATGTGCCAATTGCTATTAGTGCTTTTTCAGGAAATGACTTAGATGAAAAGGGCATTACTAATATGGAAGATATTAGAAGTCTTGTTCCAAATATGATGATTCAAAAGTCTGCAACTAATCAAAGTGTTGCCAATATAAGTGTTAGAGGTATGGGATCACAAAGAGGCTCAGTTCAATACGATAATAAAATTGCTATTTATGTTGATGACGCATTTATGATAAGACCTCAAGGATCATTATTTGATCTCTTTGATGTTAATAATCTTCAAGTTTTAAAAGGACCTCAAGGAACTCTTTTTGGAAAAAATACTACCTCAGGTGCAATTTTAGTAAATAATAATTTACCTGTAGTTGGAGAATTCGATAGCTCAGTTAAAGTTTCTATGGGACAAAGACACCTTAATTCTGTGTCTGCGATGGTGAACTTGCCATTAACATCTAACGCGGCTTTGAGAGTTGTTGGGATAACAAAGAAACAAGATGGTTATATAAATAACCTAGATGGATTTAGTGATGATGGGGGTATTATTGATAACGAAACATTTCGAGCAATGCTATCCGTTGATATTACAGAAGATTTGAATCTCTTATATACACAATCTATGTTTAATTCTTCAGGTACAGCAGTGTACTCAAATTGTGAGGTTTATACTAATTCGCCTATGTTGGCAGGTGGACCCGCGCTAGGTGTAGTAACTCAAGGAATGAAAACAAGAGCTGTTAATGATTGTAAAGCAACAGGGCATTATGACTCATATCATGATGCTACTTTCGGTGATTCTTATTTAGATTTAGATAAAACCCTTCTAAAACTTACTTATGATTTAGGATCTAATAGTACTCTTACATTTGTCCATTCCACGGCCAAACATGATGATCAAGAGACAGGTTGGGCAACAGGTGGAAGTAGAACTGAATTTCCTGATATAACTCTGGTTGGTCCAAGAACTCAGGATACAGATGGTTCAACCACAGAGATTAGAATTAATGGTTTAGCTATGAATGATAGACTTCAATATGCTTTTGGTTATTTTGAATCTGAAGTTGATGGAAATATGGTTCAGCCTACAATTCGTGCGGCTGGTTTTGAGCCATCATCACAATTAATTCCAGCAAGTACAGGATCGCCTCTTGCAGGATTACCAATAAATATTGTAGATATTGGTTTAACAGCCGTTTTCCAAAACTCTAGTGGTATTGAATATGTTCATTCAAGATCTGTTTCTGAAGCTATCTTTGGAGAGGTTGTATATTCCGTAACTGAGAAACTTGATATTACTTTAGGGTATAGAACATCAGAAGATACTAAAGGAATCGATATTAGGGCTGTTTATCCAGAAGGTGGAATGAATTTAAACCCTTTATATCATGCATTTGGTCTTGGTTTAATAAATCCAGCATTAAGGGCATTAGCAAATCAAACTGCACCATTTATGGATGCTGGAAAAGATGCTTGGGAAATTTCTTTAAATCCTCCAGGAGCAAGATTCCATGCATCAAAATGTGATTCTGTTTATGGCTCATTCTCAAATCCTCTCACAGGTGGAACTGGTTATTGCTCCATAGAAAGAACTTATGACAATGATTCAATGAGGTTCATTGCTGACTATACACTTGATAACGGTAATATGATTTATGCATCATATAGTGAAGGTTACATGCCAGGAAACAGTAACAATTCAGTTTTAGGTTCAGGAGCAGCAGCACTAGAAGCTGAAACTACAGAAGTCATGGAATTTGGTACTAAATCTTCATTTATGGATGGAAGACTAAAAATTAATGCAGCAGTTTTTAATCAAGATTTTTTAAATAAATCAGTAGTTGTTTCTGAGATAGGCGCTGCAGGACAAGCTTCAATTGTAACGCTGGTTCAACCAACTGTTGAAATGTCAGGTTATGAATTTGATATTTCTTATGATTTAAGCGACTCTCTTAGTCTTGGAGTGTCAGTTGGTCATGTTGAGGGTAATAATCCAGCATCAGATTTAGAATATAATGTTAGTGGTCAAAATGATTCAAGCAGTATCTCGCTTACTCATAGAGGAATGCTTGGAAAAATACCAGCTATCACTGTCTTAAGAGCAAATACTGTTGGTGACGACATCATGTCAGAAAGAGCTTTGAATTGCGGTACGATTCCTTTGTATGAGGGATGTGCACAAAATGGCGGCACTAATCAGATTACAAACCCTGAATATACTCTAGCTAATTTAAATATAAATTTAATGATAAGTGAGAATGCGAAGGTAAGTCTATTTATTGACAATCTTACTGATAAAGAACACAGATATGGATCTTTTGGCGACATAACAACGACTTTAGGTACCATTGCATGGTTTAGTGGACCACCAAGAACAACCGGTATTAGCTTTACAGTTAATTATTGATTTCGATTAGAGTTTTACTCCCCCTAGTAAATCTAATTGCAAAATTAAAAACCTCTCTTTAGGAGGGGTTTTTTACCAAAATGGTGCGCCCGGGAAGATTCGAACTCCCGACCCCTTGGTTCGAAGCCAAGTACTCTATCCAGCTGAGCTACGGGCGCATAAACAGTATTATATTCTTTTAGCTATTAGAATGACGATAATCGTTTGGAGTAAGCTTATTCCATCTTACAAAAGCTCTTCTAAAACTGGCTGCTTCACTATAATTTAGCAACATAGCTATATCTGAAATTGTTAAATTAGTTGTTGAAAGATATTTTTTTGCCAAAATATCTCTAACTTCATCACAAATTTTTCTGTAACTTGTAGATTCCACTTTTAATCTTCTTCTAAGAGTACTTTCACTAATGTGAAGCCTAAAGGCAACTTCTTTAATATCAGGGAAATCATCTCCTGCTTGAAGTAAAATTCTTCTTGCTGCAGCTGAAAAGTTCTCTATTTTGTTTAAATCTCGTAATAGTTTTTCACATTGCTCTTCATAAATAATATGAGCAGCAGAGTTTGCAGATATTAATTTTTCTTTGCTTATATCAACTGGTATGGATATTTCATTATGTAATTGATTGAATTCAACATCGCACTTAAGTATCGATTCATAAAGTTCTTTATTATTAATTCCTTCATATTGAAAAGATATTTTAAATTTTAATTTTTCATTAGTAATAATTTTAAGAAGATAAATTGATTGAGATATGACTAGTTCAGTTATTAATTTTTTTTGAAGATTGTTTAAAACATTCATTGAAACTCTAAGAGTGTATTTTGATTTTTGAGAATCAGACAAAACAATAAAATTAATTCCAGTTCCAAGCAATAACTGATATCGATTAATCAATTTAATAGCTTCTGTAAAATCTGAACAACTCATTAGTGCAAAACCAAAAGATCCAAAGTAAGTTACATCTACTCTTTGTCCTAGCTTAATCATCAAAGCTTCGTCTTTAGTATAGTTATATAAATAGTCAATTATTCTAGGAAACTCAAATTCTTGAATTGGCTTACTTAAATCTATTTGTGCGAGTTTAATAATATCTTCTGTTGAAAAACCTGACTCTCTAGATATATCTAATAGTTTATCTACTAAGAGATTTAAGTTTCTATTTGATGAATTTAACATTTGCAAACATAAAAATTAAAATATTGATGAATTAATACATCTCTATTATGACTTAAAATATCTCTCTTATAAATGATTGTAATTGCTATTCTATGTTGCAAATTATAAGGAACACAATATGACAATGATTAAAAGAGACCCTTCGTTTGAACTTCAGAAAAATTTATCTTCAAACTGGGCAAATGATGATGCATTTCTAACTGCAGTTTTTAATGCTTTAAGTTTTAGTTTTCCAAAAGGTGAGAAGTTTTTTATGAATAGTGTTCGCGCATTCAAAGATGAGGTGAGCAGTGAGATGTCAGAAGAGATTCGTATCTTCTGCATACAAGAGGCAACACATACAAGAGAACATATTAAATACAACAAATTATTATGTGAACTCAAAGGATATAACTTTGAAGAGTTAGAAAGTATATATACAAAAAGTCTAGAAAAAGCTCATACAGATAAAGTAGACAACAAAATACGATTAGCAATTACAACTGCTATGGAGCATATCACAGCATCAATGGGTGCTAGCATCTTAAAGGGTAAACTTATTAAGTCAGACAATCCAGTAGTTGATATGTGGAAGTGGCACAGTTTAGAAGAGGTAGAACATAAAGCAGTAGCATATGAAGTTTATAAAGCAGTCAATGGTTCAAATAAAATTATGAGGATTGTAATGAAGTTGGCATTGATTGACATGCTTCGTGCCAATACCAGAGTTGCCATCAAGATGTTAAGACACGATAAACAATTTTGGAAACTATCTACATTTAAAAGCATGTTCAAATTCTTCTTTTCAAAGAAAGGAGCACTTAGAAGTAATTACGCAGAATATAAATCATTTTTTGATAAAGATTTTAATCCTAAAACACATGGCAGTGATTTAGATTTAACACCATGGAAAGAAAGGTTTGATACCAATCAGTTTGTTTAAAAAAAAGTTAGTGTTTTTGAGCACTATGATAGGATAAATTATGAAAAAAATTTGGGGTATTTTTCTTACAATTTTACTAACTGCAGTTGGTTTTATATTATTTTTAGTCTCATCTGCATCAATAGAAGAGTATCAACAAGCTCAATATTCGCTTGATCCAACTTACTATACAAAAGACGAAGAATTTAAAATAAAACCTTCACAAAATCCAGATAAAAATGCTTATTTTGGAGATCTGCATATTCATACATCTAACTCTTTTGATGCATATACGTTTGGAACTCTGAGTACACCAGAAATTGCTTATAAATATGCACAGGGTGAATCGATTCCTCATCCAACAGGATATGACATTCAGCTTAGAAGACCGCTTGATTTTTATGCTGTTACAGATCATGGCTTTTTCTTAGGACTTCTTCCCAGTGCCGCAGATACAACCTCAATTTATTCAAAATATGAATACACTAAACCTTTACATAATTTAAATGAATCAGTCTCAAATGGCATATTAGAACTTACCAGGAGATCTGGTCTTTTTAGAGATTTTGCCAGGAATACCATTGCTGGGCTGCAAGATGGAAGTATTGATAGAGATATCGTAGATAATATTCAAGAAAGTGTTTGGAAAGAAACAGTAAAAGCTGCTGATAATGCATATAAGCCAGGAGTTTTTACAACTTTTGCTGGATATGAATATACATCAGCTGAAGATTTATATGAAAACTATCTTCATCGTAATGTTATATTTGAAGGCACAAAAAATCTTCCAAATTCAATTTTTTCTAGATTAGATAGCATGAACCCAGAGCCGCTTTGGAATTGGATGAATGGTCTTAGAGAGCAAGGAGTGGATAGTTTAGCTATTCCACATAATTCAAATATTTCGGGTGGAAGTGCTTTCTCTATGGATTATTTTAATGGCGGACCAATTGATGATTCTTATGCAGCAAATAGATCATTGAATGAACCTCTCGTAGAAATAACGCAAGCGAAAGGCACATCAGAAACTCATCCATTAATTTCAAAGAATGACGAATGGGCCTCATTTGAAACAGCTACTCCCTATGACTCAGGCATAGCAATCGAAATGAAAAATATAAAAGGTGCCTATGTAAGAAATGCATATTTAAGAGGTTTAGAGATTGAGGAAAAAGGAACTATTAATCCATACAAATTTGGCTTAATAGGTTCAAGCGATAGTCATGTTGGCGGTGGTTCATATAGTGAAGAAACTTTTTTTTCAAAAATTGGTATGTTAGATGGAACTCCTAAGTTAAGAGGCTCAGTGCCATTTGCTAAATTTTACGGTTACACCTTGAATAAACTTCGCTCAAATTCAATGAATAAAGTTGATGATAATTATTACCTAGCAGTAGGCGATCGTCTAATTTACTTTGGAGCTTCTGGTCTTGCAGGTGTTTGGGCAGAAGAAAATACAAGAGAATCTATTTTTAGAGCTTTTCGAAATAAGGAAACATTTGCAACATCAGGGCCAAGAATTAAAGTGAGATTTTTTGGAGGATATGATCTAGAAAATCATGACCTCAATGATAATAATCTTATTCGCAAAGCCTATTCTTTAAATACTCCCATGGGTGGAGATATAGACTCAACAGGCAATACTAGTCCAACATTTTTAATATGGGCAGTTGCTGATCCTTTTAGTGGTATGTTGCAGAGATCTCAAATTGTAAAAGGATGGGTAGAAAATGGAGAGCATAATGAAAAAGTATATGATGTTGCCTGCTCAGATGGTTTAGTGGTAGATCCTATAACTAATCGATGCCCGGATAATGGAGCTAAGGTAGATTTAAAAGACTGTTCTACTACTGCTGAGGTTGGTGATCCAGAGCAGAAAGTTTTTTGGAATGATCCTGATTTCAAGGATAATCAAAATGCATTTTATTATGTACGTGTATTGGAAAATCCCTCTTGTAGATGGTCAACCTGGGATGCTATGAGAAATGGAGAACAGCCAAGATCTGATATAGATTCAACTATTCAAGAGAGAGCTTGGTCATCGCCAATATGGATTAAATCAAATTAGTATCATTATTCATATGAGCACAAGTAATCTGCACTTATATTGATTGACTATAGTTGGTTGAGTTGATTTAATTAATTTATATATATTTGGGGAGAATTAGAATGAAATCAATTTTTGTAAAGCTTTTGATAGCGATACCCGTAGTCTATTTAACTCTTCTTATAGGTTTATGGTCATCTGTAACTGATTCTAGGCCAATAATTAGTCTCATAGATATGATGAGATCAGACAGTGCTACTGAAATTATAGATTTTTCATCTGATGAAGAAAAATCATCTAAGCCAAAACCAAAACCAAATAAAGATAGAAATCCCTATTATGGTGATCTTCATGTTCATACTAAACATTCTTTTGATGCCTACATATTTGGTATCACAGCAACTCCAAATGATGCATATAGGTATGCTAAAGGAGATGGCATTATGCATCCCATGGGATATGAGATGAAATTACGAGAACCATTAGATTTTTATTCAGTTACTGATCATGGTTTTTTTATGGGTATGTTGAATGCTTGGGCAGATACAACAACTGATATCTCTCAAAAAGATTTTGCTAAACCTTTCCATGACTTAAACAGGATAGAAAATTTAACAGCTGAATCTGCTGGGCCAAGATCAGCTTTGTTTAGCACAATTCTTGGCGGAACTGTGACCCAAACTTATTCAGATTTAAATCCTAATATATTAAAAGCTTGGTTTACAAAAAATACTCAAGCCGCTTTAAAATCTTTTGACTATGAAATTCATAAGTCTGCTTGGGAAGATGTTGCTAGAGCAGCTAATGAGCATAATGATCCTGGTCATTTCACAACTTTTATTGGATATGAATTCACAACTTCAACAAATGTTGAGGGTGGTAATTTACATAGAAATGTTATTTTTAATTCTTCAAAGGCTCCCATTAGGCCATGGACAAGAATAGACTCAATAAACCCAGAAGACCTATGGACATGGCAAGATAAATTACGTGATAAGGGTGTTGATACAGTTTCAATACCTCATAATTCTAATGGATCAAATGGGCAGATGTTTGAAATGGAGACATTTTATTCTGACCCAATTAATATTGAATATGCTGAAAAAAGAATGCGAAATGAGCCTCTGGTTGAAATTACTCAAGTCAAAGGTACTTCAGAGACGCATCCTTTACTTTCACCAGATGATGAATGGGCTGACTTTGAAATAATGGATGTAAGAGTAGGGAGTAGACCACCAACATTCAGCAGACCTTCTGGTAGTTATGTTAGAGAGGCATATTTAAACGGACTAACATTAGATTTCACTAAACAAGGTAACCCGTATAAATTTGGTCTTATTGGCTCCTCTGATACTCATACTGGTGCTGGCGCCTTTGATGAATCAAATTACTGGTCTAAGGTTGGTATTTTAGATGGTGATCCTGAAAACAGAGGATCCGCACCTCTCACTGAAGAGAATATTCAAAGAATGGATGACTACATGAGAGCATTTAATCAACCAAGAAGCACTATTTCATTAGATCAAGGTGAATATGCAAATACTGGGTTCACGCAATGGGGTGCATCAGGTCTGGCTGCTGTTTGGGCAGAAGAAAATACTAGAGATTCAATATTTAAAGCTTTTAAAAGAAAAGAAACTTTTGCAACAACAGGAACACGTATTGCTGTCCGTTTCTTTGGTGGTTTTAACTTATCCAGCATAGATCTAAATTCTGAAATGCTCGTTAGTCAAGCTTATCAAAACGGAGTCACTATGGGTTCTGATCTTATGGGTGATGGTGATAGGGCCCCTGAGTTTATTGTTTGGGCACAAAGAGATAAAAATGGTGCACCACTGCAAAGAGTCCAGATCATAAAGGGTTGGTCTGATGCTTCAGGCAGAGGGCATGAAAAAGTTTTTGATGTTGTTTGTTCTGATGGTCTTCAAGTTGATCCTATAACAAATAGATGCCCTGATAATGGAGCTAAAGTTAATATTAATGATTGCTCTATAACTAGAAATGTTGGTTCAGCGGAATTAAAAGCAAGCTGGATAGACCCAGAATTCGATAACGAAACTAAATCTTTTTATTATGCAAGAGTGTTAGAAAATCCTACCTGTAGGTGGAGCACATGGGATGCAATTAATAGAGGTTTTAAACCGCGTGAAGACTTACATGACACTATTCAAGAAAGAGCATGGTCATCACCTATATGGTACATTCCACCAGCTAGTGATGTTGATGTTGTTCCTCTTGGAGGAACGGTAAGAATGATTAATTTAAGTACTTAAATTTAATAACTTTAGATAATAAATTGAAATACAAAGTATTAATATTTTTTGTTATCGGTATTTGTTTGTATGTAGTTGATACCTCAATGAATGCTGATAAAGATAAAAGTATATTCATATCAGATCAAGAAATCCTAAGTTTAATAAACGCATGGAAATCTCAAGTTGGTAGAGATCCGACAGATGATGAGCTAGCAAGAATAGTCAATAATTTAATTGATGAAGAAATTCTTTACAGAGAGGCTCTCTTCTTGGGACTAGATCAAGAAGATACAATTATTAAAAGGAGACTTGCTCAAAAGATTTCATTTTTAAAAGAAGAATCCATCCCTAAAATTCCATCTGTAAATGAGTTAAAAGAATATTACGAAAATAATAAAGAAAAGTACTTTATTGAATCTTCATTTACATTCACACATTATTATTTTTCAGAAAATAACAACTCCCTTGATAGATCTCAGCGAGCTATTAAAGCTCTTCAAGAAAACAGTACTGTTAAATCTGACCCATTTTATTTAGGTAAAGCTTTTGCAAATGAACCGTTAAGAAATATAGAAACCAATTTTGGTAAGGCTTTTAGCAAAGAATTAATGGAAGCCAATCTAAATCAATGGACAGGCCCATTTGAATCTACTTACGGACACCATATTGTCTATCTAAATTCTACTAATCCAGGATACATCCCTGTAATAGAAGAGGTATTAAGACAAGTAGAAGTTGATTTCTTGCAAATGAAAAGAGAGGATGCTGTTAAAGGGTTCTTAAATAATATTAGATCTGAATATACAATCTTTATTAATCCAGATCTTAAATTTTAATGAAAAGATTTTTATCTTTTTTTCTTTTAATTTCATCATTTAATCTGATATCGCATGAGTTTAATCCGGCTCATTTAATTATTGATCAGTCTGATGATTTTCAAAATACCTATGATGCTACTTGGATGTATCCGGTTAAAAACATAGGCAAAAGGGCCGATGTAATATTTCCAGATATGTGCAACTCAAAAGGCTCAGACCCTTTTGTACAAGGGAAATATATTATTGAAAAAATCACTCTTGAATGTAATGAAACGATCAAAGGTAAATTTATAGAAATTATTAATCTTAGCGTTTTAACAGATGCGCTAGTAACTATAAATTTTAAAGAAGATACTTTTGAAGGTTTGATCAACGTTCAAAGAAATAAAATAGAAATCCCGTTAGCTGAGCAATATTACCCAACTGCATATTTATATCTTGGAGTTGGCCATTTATTTGATGGCCTAGATCATATTTTATTTATATTCGGTTTATTATTTTGCATAAGTGGTCTTGTAAATATCATTAAAACCATCACAGCTTTTACTATTGCCCATAGCATAACTCTTGGCTTATCTGTTTTTAATATCATTTCATTACCACAAGCCACCGTGGAGGCACTTATAGCACTAACAATTGTTTATTTAGCGTTAGAGATTAGTAAATCAAATTTAAAACTGAAAACTCCATGGATGATGGCTTTTGGTTTTGGTCTATTGCATGGACTTGGTTTTGCTAGCGCTTTAATGGATATAGGTATAGCGAATAACCAAATGCTTTTATCTTTATTATTTTTTAATATCGGAATTGAGCTAGCCCAAATAGCACTTATACCAATCCCGTTATTTTTTATTTTTTTATCAAAGAGATTCGATCTTTCAAATCATCTAAAAATGCTAGCAAGCTATTCGATAGGTGGAATGGGCTTCTATTGGTTTATAGACCGTGTAATTGGTATGATTTTATAAAGATTCAATATTTATATTGAACTGATATCTTACTAATTAGTAATAGATTATTTTAATAAAGATTGACCCGAGTCATCCTTAACTATAACCTTCGGGCATAAATAACAAAGGACCAGATGAAATTTAGTGATCTGAAATTATCAGACCCCATATTAAGATCGTTACAAGATCAAAATTACAAAGAACCAACACCAATACAGGCTGATGTAATACCTGCTATTTTAAACAAAAGTGATGTGATGGCAGCAGCACAGACTGGGACAGGTAAGACTGCAGCATTTGTTTTACCTATTTTAAGCATCCTTTCAAACCCAAAAAATAATTACAAAGGTCATCAGTTAAGAGCCCTAATAGTAACTCCAACTCGAGAACTTGCTGCTCAAGTTAGGGAAAGCGTTAATACATATAGTAAGTATTTAAGCATCAGATCTACGGCTGTGTATGGTGGGGCTAGAATACATAATCAGCAGTTAAAATTAAGAAAGGGTATTGATGTCTTGGTAGCAACCCCTGGTAGGTTATTGGATTTATATAATCAAAAATCTGTAAATTTTAAAAATATAGAAATGTTTGTCCTGGATGAGGCCGATCAAATGCTAGATATGGGTTTTATTCATGATATAAAAAAGATTGCTAGCTTGCTGCCAGAAAGAAGACAGAACTTAATGTTCACAGCAACATTTTCAAATTCATTTAGATCTCTAGCAAAGGAAATGGCTGATAAGGCTATCGAAATTTCTGTTACATCTGATGGTGAAACTGGAGAGAATATAGAACATTATGTTCATCCTGTAGATAAGTCACGAAAGGCAGAGCTTTTAGTTGAACTAATCGAAACAAAAAAATGGGACCAAGCATTGGTTTTTACCAGAACAAAGCATGGTGCAGATAGACTACAGAAACAGCTTGAAAAGGTTTCTATAAGGTCAAAGGCCATACATGGAAATAAGACTCAAAATAATAGAATGAAGGCATTAGATGACTTTAAAAACAATAGAATTAAAATACTTGTAGCAACTGACGTTGCGGCACGTGGAATCGATATAAAAAAAATGTCTCAAGTTATTAATTTTGATGTGCCAACTGTAGCAAAAGACTATATCCATAGAATTGGAAGAACTGGCAGAGGCGGGGATAAAGGGACGGCAATATCTCTTGTAAGTGCAGATGAGTTTAGATTATTACGAGATATTGAAAAGCTTTTGAACCAGAAGCTAGAAAGAATTGAAATTGATGGGTTTGAGCCTGAACATCTTGTCCCAACAAAAGAAAAGCCACAAAAAAAGAACTTCCATAATAAAGCTGGATTCAG
>ERZ1049444.2506-NODE-2506-length-12067-cov-4.762488_pt1 | contig 12067 bp, 10 predicted proteins | sample MGYA00383101_ERZ1049444 | MGnify/ENA primary metagenome ERZ1049444 (study PRJEB29581, sample SAMEA5548371) | metagenome | biome: marine; feature: coastal; material: water | depth 50 m | study: Short-term variability in the microbial, nano- and picoplankton...
CAGGGATGAGTGCGCCGGAAAATGACGTGATTTTGTCGAGGTCTGTATCAACAGTCATCTCAATTCTCCCAACATAAGCGCCATAGTGACCGGCTTGTGCTACGTAGGTATCATTGATTTTTATTGGCGGAAGTACCTTGGTATGCGAATGTCCGCCGACAATCAGATCAACGCCGTTAATCTGCTTTGCCAGCGCCTTCTCAGGTTCATGACCTATATGAGAGACCACAATCAATAGATCAACTTGGGGACGTAGTGCGCTCACCATTGCCTTTAACATCTCACCCGGTGGGGAGAAGCTAATGCCTTCATTGCCCGCGGGTATGATAATTTTCGGTGTACGCTCGGTGATAAGCCCGATAATGCCGATTTTTATTCCGTTTACCGTTTTAATAAGCGATGGCGCATCCGCTAGCAGGGTGCCGTCTGGGGCAAAAGCATTGGCGGATATTAGCGGGTGGTTGGCGATTTCTTTGAATTCGAGAAACTGCTTGTAGCCATGATCGAATTCATGATTACCAATAGCCGCTGCGTCGTAGCCTACCTTGTTCATGACCTCAAATATCGGGACACCTTTGAACATGGTCGAAACCGGCGTGCCAGAAATTCTGTCACCCGCGTCCAGTACAAGGACGCCCGGATGTTGCTCGCGTGTTTGTTTCACCAGCGATGTTATTCGCGCCGCGCCAGCGTACTCATTTTCCTGGCTAATACGACCATGGAAGTCATTGGTGTGCAGAATGATCAACTTTTGTTGGGCCGCGTACGCGGCATTTGTGCTTATAGCGAATAAAAAAATCAGTGTAGTAGCTTTTATCGAGAACATGAGGCGTTGTCACTTAAGAGTGAATGGGTACTGTGAGATTTGGGTTGAACCACTCAATCAGCGCTGGGTTTTCGAAACGTGCATAGCTGTGCGGAAGCCCCGGGATTTCGCGATATTTAAGGTTTGCGCCCGCCGTCTCAAGTTCGTGTTTTGCCATGTGAGCCGTCTCTATCGGAAACATCCAGTCTTCCGTACCGTGGACAAGATAAACGGGTTTGTGCTTTGCCTGAAGAATTTTGGGAGATGACGGAATCTCAGGGTGTAATACGCCAGAAAAAGGCGCGAGATGAGTAAAAGGAGCGTCTTCTGTCAGCCCCGCCAACATGGTGTAGGTTGCGCCGTCGGACATCCCCCCCAACATAATATGCTCTTGGTCTATGAGCCATTCCTGCCTTACGTGTTCAATGTTTCGTAGGAGCGGAAGATAATCAACATCGTTATAAAGGTCCATGAGCGACCAGGTATCACCCTGCGAGGTCGCTGACATTAAAATGAAACCTCGCGTGCGAGCCTCTCGCAACCAAGACCAGAGAAAATCGGCGCCGTGACCAGTGCCGCCGTGGAGTGCGATAACAAGTGATGCTGGTTTTGTCAGGTCAAGGTTTTCAGGCACGTAAAGAGAGAAACCGCCGCGTTCTTTTCTTTCGTTGGAAAAACTGAAAATGCCGTGCTTTTTGGTTTCCGTCGGCTCGAATTCAAGGCCCATAAACTGCTTTAAAAAGTCAGCGTTACCGCGCGCGCCTGCCTCCACGAAGTACTGGTTTACTGGCGACATAACCGATGCGAGAGGGTAGATAAATTCCTGTGCTCGACAATGGGCGCGCATGGCTTTCATAGATTCAATCATACGCTCGGTGCCCTCGGCATCGTCGTCTGACTTAACAAACGGGGCCATTGCTCTTAGGCAGTAAGTACAGCTGTTCGAGATAGTCTCACCGTAGCCTTTCAGGTCGTCGGGAAAAGGTAGTTTTGCAAACGCTTCGAAGGAGGCGCCCAGTGCTTGCTCGAAAGGGGCAATATATTCTCCGAGGGTATTAAGTGCTGCGGGATTCATGTTTCTTTGAAGTTGTTCGAACGCTTCCATGGCCATTAGCAGCTTTGGAATGAGGTCGGTGATTGCAGCAAGGAGTTGATCGTTCTCGTCTACCATTGAAAATCCGGTTGTTGGGCCAAGTTCTAAACATCTTGCCACTAAGTGGAATGAATTTTAATACAAGGCGCTCGTAAGTTAGCCATGTTAGTGTGAGTTTTGGCACTATACGACAACTCGAAGTAGGAATGTTTAGATATTCATGGACCGTTACACCCGACACATACCGCCGCCCTGTGAAGAAGAGATCAGAATTCTGCACAGCGACGAACACATTCTGATTGTGAGTAAACCAGCCGGACTACTCTCAGTGCCTGGGCGAATCGTGAAAGACTCGGTATTACAAAGAGTGAGGTCAAGTTTTCCTGAGGCTGTCATTGTTCATCGGCTTGATCTGGATACCTCGGGTTTGCTTGTGTTGGCGCTCAGTCGTCATGCGGTAAAGGAATTAAATCGATTTTTTCGTGAACGTCGTGTCACGAAAGAATACACCGCAGTAGTGCATGGCTGCATTAGGCACGATATGGGCGTGATTGCGCTGCCTATTGCTGCTGATTGGGAACGTAGGCCGCGCCAGCGAATTGACCGATTAGTAGGCAAAGCCTCTTCTACCAAATTCTATGTGCACGACAGGTTGCCAAATTCGACACGATTGTTGCTAAAACCCGAAACCGGAAGAAGTCACCAATTGCGAATCCATTTGGCAAGTATTGGTCACCCGATCCTAGGCTGCGACCTTTACGCACATGAGGCCGCTTTTGCGGCCTCGGATAGATTACTTCTTCATGCGCGTTATCTAGCGTTCGAACATCCGTTCACCCATGAAGATGTTTCCTTTGAAGACGAAGGTGCATTTTAGTTTTGTCGGTATTGATATTGGCATCGGCGTTCGATGTGAAGAGTTTGTTGAGCCGTGAGCTTTGTTATCCGGTCAGCGATACTCAGAAAATCGGCGCAATAGACCGAATCGAACGCGCAATCGAAAGGTTAGGGCTTTTCGGCGATCACAAGCGCTCTTTTCGGTGCTGGATAACCCTCGAAAGTTCGATTGCTGTCTGATGGGTCGAGGAAATCTGTAAGAGAGTGGAAAGTCATCCACTCTGTTGCGCGTTGTTCCTCGATAGACGTTTGGTTGATATCAACGATACGTGCGTTCTTGAAACCTGCGCGAGACATCCAAACAAGTAGTGCTGCCGGGCTGGGCAGAAACCACACATTGGACATCTTTGCATATCTGTCCTTTGGCACCAGTACGGTATTAGCATCTCCGTCAACAACAAGTGTCTCGAGAACAACTTCCCCCCCGCTGTTGAGGAAGCCCGAGAGCTCGCTGAGATGGTCTATCGGGTTGCGCCGGTGGTAAAGCACACCTAGTGAGAACACGGTATCGAATAACCCAAAGGCCGGTAGATGCTCTCCTCGAAGAGGAAGTAAATGAATAGGCAAGTCCGGAAGAAAGCGATTGATCAATTGAAACTGATAAAAAAACAACAGCGTTGGATCAATCCCAAGTGCCAGTTTTGCGCCGGAGCCAAGCATGCGAAATAGGTGGTAGCCATTACCACATCCGATGTCTAGCACCTGTTTGTCTTGTAAGGGGGAAAGGTGTGGAACGATCCTTTGCCATTTCCAGTCGGACCGCCACTCTGTGTTGATGTTGGTGCCAAAAAGATCGTAGGGCCCCTTGCGCCACGGCATAAAACCTTTGAGTTGAGTCTTAAAATCCTCTGGCAGGATGGTTAAGTCTGATTTTTCGCCAATCTGAATAAGGTCCTGATCAAGTTTGATTTTGCGTGTCTCGATTTCAGGTAGTGCAGCGAGCGCGTCATCCCATTCAGTTTTGCGACCATGTCGTTTGCTGAAGAAATGCGACTCAAGTCGCGTCGCCAGTGCGCTATGAAACTGTTCCAGCTCGGACCCGCGGGTCGTCTCAATAAATTTTTCAAAGAATGTGTCGAAGACTGAAATGGCCATGAGAATTAATCGCTATGGTAGCTGTTGCTGAGGGTTTGACTGTCGAGTGTCTTCAATTTCGGTTTCTTCAATTTTAATGTGCTCAACCATCATTTCAAAAGCGTCATAAGAATCCATCAGCAGCTGTTCAAGCCAGAATTGCGACAACGAGTAGATGCACCGACTTATCCAGATTGACGTGCCTGTCAGTGCGATGGGATAACTATAGGAAAAGGGTAATAAAAGCAGTGTGGCCAGCGATAACAATAATCCGGCATGGCCTATCCAGTGATTACCTTTATCTGAAGTGAGTATCGTCAGTATGGCCCAGAAAACACCCAGTGCAGGAATTGCTGCCGCCGCCCGCGATTCAAATTCAATAAACACAAGCCCGAGGCCAACAATAAACAGGCTGAGTGATGCACCATGGAGTAAAAATATGCAGAGTTTTTTTGGCAGCACTGAAGCTTTTGCAACGGAGACGACGTCCTTATTAGACACACGATGGAAAAACCGGCGCGCGACATACTTTGGGACTTTTAGACGCGCATTACCGGCCTCCAGTCGCAGTCGGAGTGCTTGAAATTCTGCCTTCGTTAGGTAAGAACTCATAGGTCTTCCAGTTTAATATCCGATCAACTTGGTTTGATTGCTACCAGCGAAATGAAATTGAAGCACTTTAGAAACATGTCAATTGAAACGAAGCCGGCGTCGCGCAGGCGCTTTTTGTGCTGTCTCAGGGTATTGGGCACCAACACGTTTTCCAGCGAAGCGCGTTTTTGCGCAATTTCAAGATCCGAGTAGCCTTGATGTTTCTTAAATGCATGATGTAATTCTGTCGTAGCCTGCTGTGTCACCTCATCTTCAAAACGAACTTTTTCAGATAAAATGAGTACGCCGCCAGGCACTAATCCTTGGGCGATACGCTTCAATATCTCTAGTCTTTCTGTGTCGGGTACAAATTGTAATGTGTAGTTCAATGCGACGATTGACGCGTTTTCGATTTTGGTTTCCTGAAGCGATTGCAAACGAATTTCTGCAGTGGCGCTACTATGATCTCGAGCAATATTGTTTTTACAACGCTCGACCATCGACGGCGAAGTGTCAACACCGATGATGTGGCAGGATGGTGGTAAGTGCTGACGGATACGCAGAGTCGAAGCTCCCAGAGAGCATCCAAGATCGTAGCAGTTAGTATTTGACTGCGCGAATTGCTCTGTCAGCACTTCGAGTAAATCAAGCAAAAGTGGATATCCCGGTACCGAGCGTGAAATCATATTCTCAAACACATCCGCGACTTGACCGTCGAATTCAAACGCGTCAACTTTCGCTCTTGGTTCAGAGTAGACCTTATCTTCTTTTTTCATATCGGTTCTTGCCAGAAGCTCTTGTTTTGTGTGTGTTCACAATGCCGCTTGTTCGATGTGTATTCTACGCGATTTTTCAACCTGATTCCGTTCTTCCCTCAGCGATTATCCTGCGTCTTAGATTTTCCTATTCTATAAAGGAGGGTCAGGGGTTGATTTGTTGGTTTGCATCGCTAATATATTCCCATGGTGTTGTGATTTCGCCGAGAAGACGCCAAACCTAATTTACGAGCGAGAGGGTGATATGGAACTTAACGGTCACGAGTTGAATTTGAAGATACTCAGAATCAATACGGCCGGTACACCCGTAGAGTGGTTGAGCTGGCAAGAAGCCGTTTGTCTCCACGCGAGGGAAATGGTGACCTGGACCTATGGTGAGGAAGTGATGGAAGTTCGCGGCGGATTTTCCCGTGTCACAGGTAATCAGACCTTGGTCCAGTTAAGTAGCATTATCGCCTGCCGGGGTAAAGTCCACGTCTCGGGGAAAAAGTCCCCGCCGCTGAGTAATCGAGCCTTGTTTCGGCGCGACCAAAACGTTTGTATGTACTGTGGTAAAGGTTTCAAGGAAAGCGATCTGAGTCGCGACCACGTGCATCCTCTATCTCGTGGCGGGCGCGACCTCTGGACGAATGTTGTCACATCTTGCAAACGGTGTAACGCGAGAAAGGGCAACACGTTATTGGCGGAGTCGGGCATGGAATTGCTTGCCTTACCTTTTATGCCGAACCATGCGGAATACCTTGCTTTGACCCACAGTGGAAGGATACTGGGTGATCAGATGGCATTCCTGAAAAGACAATTTTCATCAAAGTCGCGGCTCCTTGATGAGCCGCTCATCACGCTGCAGTAGCGCCATGTGACCGTGCAATGGTTTTATTGGGCGTTGGTGTTCAGAAGCCGTTAAGAAATGATGCCTTTGGCACGTAATTTTGCCTGTTGCTCGGGCGTGATGCCTATTTCCGCGAAGATCTCCTCATTGTGTTGGCCGTGTAAGGGTGCCCCCATTCGAAGCTCAGGTGTTGTTAGGCTGAAGCGAGCCGCTGGTCTGGTTTGTCTGATATTCCCCGCAACCGGATGTTCGGTTTCAATAATCAACTCGTTTGACTGAACCTGAGGGTGGTGGATCATCTCCTTTCGTGTGAGGACCGGCGCGCATGGAACACCGGCGTCATCGAGTATCTCAAGCCACGCTTCCGCAGTTTTTTCGAGTAAGGCGGTTTGTGTCATATTGAGCCTTTCATCGGCGTTACGGTCCCGCAGTGCCGGGGTCATGAACCGTTCATCCTCTAACCATTCTGGATGTCCTACCGCGTTACAAAGGGCATGCCATTGTTTGTTAGCCATTGCAGACACACTGATGTAGCCAGTTTTAGTTTCGTAAATAAGATCTATGAACGTTGCCGCTCTCTGCGTGCTGACCTCCTTTCCAACAAAGGTTTGGCCACCCATGTCTGACGACCATAAAAAGGCGACGACAGCGTCAATCATCGAGACACGAATATGCTGACCTTTACCCGTTTTCTCCTTAGCGACCAGTGCTGAAGAAATTGCTTGTGCTGTTGTCATCCCCGTTAGCTTGTCCGGTAAAATGGTCCTCACTAAGCGAGGTCTTGCCTCGTCTGACCCACCCTGTATTGTAGCTAGGCTGCTGATTGCCTGAATAATAGGGTCGTATACAGGTTTGTGTGACAAAGGACCGTCTTCACCGAAGCCGCTGATAGACACATAAATGATCTCGGGATTTACTGCTCGCACGTCTTCTTCGCCAATACCCAACCGTTCGACAACGCCTGGTCTAAAGTTCTGAATAAACACGTCCGCGGTCTCTGCCAATGACAGTAGAGCGCTCTTTCCCTCGGCTGATTTAAGATCGAGAGTGACACCACGCTTGTTCCTGTTGTTATTTAGAAAGGTTGCTGTGAATTGAGAAGCCCCAAATCCGGCGCCTCTTGCATGATCGGGGTTTGAGACTGACTCGACCTTAATCACGTCGGCGCCTTGATCCGCTAGCAGCATCGTTGCAAAGGGGCCGGATATTACGGTTGTCAAATCAAGTATGCGATAACCATCCAGTGGACCGGCCATAATATGTATTCCTTTCGTGTTTGAGTTGTTTTCTCTGTCAAGTTTGGGGATGCTGAGCAGCAGTGTAGCTGTTGAGATCCGAGTCGGTAAAGCGGTGAATACTCAACAGGAAGAAAGGTCAGAGAATTAAACTCGCATCGGGGCAACGAATCGGTACAATTCCTTTATTTGAAAGTGAGTGCGTTGTGGCGAAGAAAAAGAAATCGGGAGGATCCCTTCAAGACCAACTGAGGCATGCAGGTCTGGTGACAGATAAGCAGCTGAAGAAGGCGCAGAAAGGCATTCACCGTCAAGAGATGCGAGTAAAAGCCGGGGTTGAGGTCGATGAAATCAGGGCTGCTGCGGAGGCTGAAATCGCTCAAAAGCAAGCCAAAGACCGAGAGCGAAATGAGGCACTTCAACAGGCGGTCATCGTGAAAGAATTACGTGCACAAATAAAGCAGCTTGTTCAGCGTAACAGTCAAAGAGAGAAGGGCGACACGGAATACAATTTTACTGAAGGGAAAAAAGTAAAGAAGTTGTATGTCTCAGCACAAAATAAAGCGCAGCTTAATAAGGGTTTTCTCGCCATCGTTAAAATTGATGACCACTACGATTTAGTGCCAGAAATAGTTGCACAACGCATCGCTGACAGAATTCCAGATACAAAAGACCAAGTGATTCTCTATCTTCATGACCGTGCTAAAGATGTTGTCGATGAGGACGATCCCTACAAGGACTTCCAAATTCCAGATGACCTTGAGTGGTAGCGGTTTAACTTAATGTGACTTTACCGGTGTAAAGTTGGCAGATTTTCAGGTGTTAGTTATTGTCGTGGTTTGGATTATTTTTATATGCGGGTTTTGCAAATGAACACAAATCTTCCGGAAGCGAAAGAATGGGCTGCGCTATGTTACCAGGACAACGAATTCATGCTCGCAGCAAGACACTGGAATGGCGGCGTCACTATTGCAGTGGGTGACCGAGAATTATCTTTCGGTGTTAGTGCAGGACAGCCTGAAACAGTAATTAAGCATCCCGCAGGAATCATTAAATTCTCTGGCAGTGACGCTGTGTGGGCAAAGGTGCTGGCGGCAAAGCCAACGCGTTTTAACAACGACCTGATAGCGAACATCATGCAGGGTCAAGGATTGGCAAGAAAATGTGATCCGGTAGTTGGGGCCCAGTATTATCCCGCGATGGCTAGGGCGATAGAGTTGTTACGACCTAAGCACAGCGTCGAAGACACACCCATGGCGCATGATATGCGAGCCGACGCTGTGTTTGACGCCCCAGTAGGAAAATATGTCCATCTAACACTGGGAGGCTACAAGCACCGTATCTATTTTGAAGAAGCGGGGGAAGGTATCCCGCTATTGCTTCAACATACAGCAGGCTGCCATGGTAGTCAGTGGCGACATCTTTTCGAAATGCCTGAGATTACGAGTCGGTTCAGATTGATCGCGTATGATCTGCCCTGTCACGGTAAATCTTTACCGCCCGTCGAACAGGCATGGTGGAACGAGCAATATCTCTTGAGGGGGGAGTTTCTCCGGTCCGTGCCACTGGCATTAAGCAGCGCGCTTGAACTGCACAACCCGGTGTTCATGGGGTGCTCGGTCGGGGGACTGCTGGCGCTGGATTTAGCGCACAAGCATGCCGATGACTTTCGTGCGGTGATCTCTATTGAGGGTGCGCTTGAGATTCCTGGTGCCATGGAACACAACACTGAACTCTGGCACCCTCAGGTGAGTAGCGAATACAAGGCTCGCCTAATGGACGGGCTGATGTCTCCGGCGTCGCCTAAACGCTATCGAAAAGAAACGAGTTTTATTTATGCCAGTGGTTGGCCGCCAGTTTTTCTGGGCGACCTATTCTACTATCTTGAGGATTACGATCTGAGAACCACGGCTGCTGAGATCGATACCAACAAGGTTGGCGTTCATATCCTGTCTGGTGAATATGACTGTAGCGGCACCGCTGAATTAGGGGAGGCGGCGCACCTAGCAATTCCCGGGTCCAGCTTCAAAGTGATGGAAGATGTTGGTCACTTTCCAATGAGTGAAAATCCGGCAGCGTTCAAGACATACCTGTTACCGATACTTGACCAGATACAGGCTCAAGAAACTGACTTAACAATAAGCGGCTAAGTCGACTCCAGCTCACTTATTGATACCGCTATACAATTCTGGGTCTGTACGCGTTGGCACGATATTCATACTATACGCTGGAGATGAATTGCTTCTCGGCTGACGATAAAAGAAGAGAGCTAGTAGGCTTGCGCTTGTTTCGTACAACGGTTAGCCAAATAAGGAAAAAGAAAAGCCGACGATAAGTCGGCTTTTTTGTTGGCGCGCCCAGAGAGATTCGAACTCCCGACACCCAGGTTCGAAGCCTGGTGCTCTATCCAGCTGAGCTATGGGCGCATTAAGCTTGTGTTGAGTAGGACCTTTTCGATCGGTCAGAATTTCGGACTCTGGCTCGAAACCGAACCACCGATATCGCGGTGCCGCCTGTTGCGCAATGCCGCTACTCAAAGAACGCGTATTGTCCTTCAATTGGAGGCAATTCGCAAAGGGTCTTAGGATTAAAGTTATCTGGATATCATCCGCCGTTAAACTTTTATCCCCGACGGCTATGTACCCAAAAAGTATGCTTGCCTCCATGTGGCAAAATCTTGTGTTTCCCTTGGCGATTACAGTGTCACCTGCAACAGGAGATCAGGCAAGCGCATCAGGCATGGTCTGTTTTCGGTCTGGCTTGCGGGGTTAGATAGACAAATGCGGTACAAATTAGCCTTTACTCAGGCAGGAATTCACGACGAATTTTATCGGTATCTGCTCCAACCTTAGGCGGGGGCTTGCTCTCAATCTCTGTTGTATCACTCCATTGGATGGGCGAAGCGGGAATCTCCAGTAAACCGTTTTCTGTCGTCGCGATGCGTTTTCTGCGGAGTGCAATGTGGCTAGCAAGTTCTGAAATGGTATTAACGGCACCGAATGCTAGGTCGGCAGTTGCGAGTCTGCTTCGATATTCGGCGGCATCAATGCCACCGACTATTTGGTTAATCTCAGCGTCAAGGTCTGCACGGTGCTCGACTCTTAGATTGTTGTTGGCAAATTTTGGATCGGTAGCGAGCGCAGGGTTTTGCAAGACCGTTTGACAGTAACGCACCCACTCTCGCTCATTCTGTATCGAGACGATGGTGTCGATGCCATCCTTGGTTTGATAGGCACCATAAGGCGCGATTGAAGGGTGGTGTAAACCCGCGCGGGTCGGTGCACCTTTGCCGTGTTCTGCGTGAATGAGTGGGACGGTCATCCATTCTGCCGTGACGTCAAACAAAGACAGGCTAACACCAGAACCAGCGCCGGTAACTGATCGTTTGATTAATGCTTCAAGCACCGCCGCATGCGCGGTCATGCCCGTGCCGATGTCAGAGATGGATACTCCAATTCTGCCTCGTTCACCCGGACCGCCGGAAATGTCAATCAAGCCGCTTTCAGCTTGAACGAGTAAGTCATAGGCTTTCAGGTCCTTAACAGCCTCGGCTTCGCCGTACCCTGAAATATCGCAAGTGATGAGCCTTGGATGCTTTGCTCTTAGAAATTGAGCGCCGAACCCCGCGCGTTCAAGCGCGCCCGGCGCGAGGTTTTGCACAAAAACGTCGGCCTTGGCGATGATTGCATGGAGGAACTCGGCATCCGCTTGGACTTTGAAATCCAGCGCGATGGACTCCTTGCCTTGGTTGATCCAGACAAAGTAGGAGCTATCGCCCAGCGCCGCCTGGTCGTAACCGCGGGCAAAGTCTCCGGCGGGACGCTCAACTTTGATGACGCGTGCGCCTGCTTCTGCAAGACGGGCTGTGCAAAAGGGAGCAGCAACGGCTTGCTCGATTGAGACAACCAGTATTCCTTCAAGTGGCTTCATAGGTATTTGGACGCAATAACGGTAGCAATTTTCTTGATCGGCGTGCTCATTCTATCGGCTCGGGGTCTCGGCGCATGCTGTTATTGTACTCTTTTTTTCGTTGTTGAAATGCAGCATTCGCTGACGACGGGGAAATGCTTTTCTCGTGTTTCATCGTTCTATACTTATTGTCGGTCGGCAGCGCTTGCCTAACGTGATCCATGCTGTGTTTGCTGCTTTAACGGGCAAAAAAAAGCGGCCGAAGCCGCTTTTAATTTACACTGGTAGACGTTAAGTCTAAGAACCAGTGGGTACCTCGGTAAAGGGTATCCCTTTATCCATTCTGGGTTCTTGAGGTAACCCCAGCACTCGCTCCGCAATGATATTTGCCATGATTTCATCGGTGCCGCCGGCGATTCTCAGTCCGGGAATGCCCATGAAGCTTGACTGGAACAAATTGTCGAAGTCGTTCTCGCCCGGACTCCACATAACACCGCCCATCTCCTGAAGGTCAATCGCAAATGATGCTAAATCCTGAGATTTAGGTGCACCAACAAGCTTGCCGATGGAGTTTTCAGGACCAGGAATTTCTCCACGGGAAAGTGCTGTCATCGAGCGATAGCCGGTGTACTTGATGCCGGCCTCTTTGACATACCAATCTGCGAGTTTTGCGCGAACCTGTCGATCTTTGCTGGCTGGCTTGTCGTCGATATTGACGCTATTGGCGAGTTGTAATGCTTGTTTGACGCCAGCACCACCGCCACCGCCACCAATCGAGGCACGTTCGTTCATCAATGTTGTCAGTGCTACCTGCCACCCCTGACCCACTTCCCCGAGCCGTTGAGTATCAGAGACGCG
>ERZ1049444.2544-NODE-2544-length-11930-cov-5.923789_pt1 | contig 11930 bp, 14 predicted proteins | sample MGYA00383101_ERZ1049444 | MGnify/ENA primary metagenome ERZ1049444 (study PRJEB29581, sample SAMEA5548371) | metagenome | biome: marine; feature: coastal; material: water | depth 50 m | study: Short-term variability in the microbial, nano- and picoplankton...
TTTGACTGAACTTGGGGGAGGCCAAGCATTCAAAGCCGGAAAGAAGAAAGTAGATATCATCAACGATGCTTTATCAAAATTGGAAATAGTATCCAAGTTAAAGGAAAGCGGTGCTGACAAAAAAGAGATTGACCTTGAGCTCAACAAGACGGATGAGGAAAGAGATGTTGACCAGCAGAAGAAAGCTCAGGAAGATTTTCTGAAAGAGGAGCAAGCCAAGAAAGAGGCGGCAGCTAAACAGAAGAAGGAAATCGTGGAGGCAAAGTTGTCGCCGGAGCAGATTGCTGCAAACATAAAACGCATCGAAGGTAATTTGAAGAACCAGCCAACTCAGGCAGCAAGGGAAGTCTTGTTGAGAAAGTTGACCATGCTTCAAGGGTTACAATAAGAATGGATCATCCCATTCATAAAGTCAAGCTAAAACATTTGGAGACTATCTTATCGGAGAAGCCCGATTACGCGAGTCTAATGATGGATATCTTTGGGTACAATAATAGTTACCTCCACAAGAAGTTTCTATTCGTTAGACATTTTAAAAAGGCGTTTGCCATGGTACAGTTTCTTCAAACGATGAAGCCGGATGAGATTCCACTGGATCCGAATTGCAAAATCAAGTTTCCGGCCCACGTGGATCATATCTCGTTTAGAGCCATGATGGAACTCCAGGGTTTGTCGACCCAGGGCCATAGGCCGGTCAATGAATTAATATTGGATACGATTACGATTGTATGTTATGGAGAGTCTACGGAGCTCGATTACGATTCCAATAGTAGTTCATTCAAACGTTTTAAACAGCGCGTAAACGATCAGCCACTCATATATATGATGGGATTACACAATCATATATCGAATCAATTGATAGCCTCACAGAAGGCTTGGCAAGAAAGATTCGATTCTGTGGATGTGGATGACCCGGACTATCATCAGGCTGGCGGAGAGAGGATGGCTCAATTCAATGTGATCAATACTGTGAAGTCAATATGTGCAGACTTCAACGTGTCTTATGATAAAGCTTGGCAGATGCCATATGCACTTACACAAACGAATAGTTACGCGAAGGCTAGTTATGCCTACACGCAATCAAATATGCAAAAGCTGAAAGAGATAAAAATGGAAGCTAAGCGCAAGGAGAAGAAATAAAATTTACATTATGATAAACCAACGACTACGGTGGATACCCGCCACAGGGCAAGACGGGCAGAGGATGATGATCCTCCAGTATGAGTACTATGATGTGCTTGCCGGGCGTATGGTTTGGGAAGATGTACCTTATGAAAATGAAGATGGCTCACCAATCGACTTTGCCGAGGACGACGAAGAAGAAGATGACCCATCTGAAGCATGGAAAAAGGGCCTCTAAAAAAGGCCCTTCATTAAGTTCTAAAATTCTGTGGTGGCAGTCATATGATCGTTCTTTCTAAAGAACTCTCTTGTCTCCTCATTGTTTTCATAAGCATGTTCTGATAACATTGCCGATGACCATCTAACGTTTGTTGGATAAGGCAATGCCTTTGTCATCTCATTCCACTGTTCTTCAGTTTGGAAAAATGATAATGAAGATATTGCTCTGAAACCAGCATTGGTTAAACTTGCAGAACCGTAAGACAATTCTTTGAAAAAATTGATACCATCAGCTTTATATCTCAAATACACTTTAAAGTCAAGACCATAATTATGTTCCGGATTTTGTTTTGTGATAAAAACTTGTGGAGAATACTTTGACCATCTTTTTAATTCCTTGGTCATCAAATGTACCCAACCAAAATGTTCACATTCTTTTTGTGGATAATCGGAAGCTACATATTGTTCCCAAGTCATTGCTTTAAAAATGTTAATCTGATCTGTTGTTGAAAATTTCATAATGTTTTGTTTTTAAATTATTATACGATAAATATACGACAAAGAATTGGAACTACCAACTCTTTGCCGAAAAAATTTTTAGTCCCAAATATAATTTGATTCTAACTGGTCATGCAACTTATCCAATTCCGCTTTCATTGTATCAATGATCGCTTCAATTTTTGGATCCTTACAAATTGCATTAGCGGTTTCTAAAGAATAAATTGAATCTGACAATTCATAATAAGGGGTTCTGAAAACTACTGTTTGAATTTTTGACTTGCTCATAATATTTATTGTTTTTAATTATACAATAAAGATAAGGCATTTCAACGAAACCACCAAATAAAAAGAGAAAAAAAATAAAAATAAATATATAGTACCGGGTACTACCCAGTACTTGAAAAACCATATATGAAATGAATAAAACAAATCTAACGGCAGGGATTGCCATCGGAGCATGTTTCGCATGCATACCTTTCTGGTTGCTCGAACTTATTGGAAAGCCAGTAATCTACACAGTGTGGGGATTATCGCTAACAACACTAACCCTTCTGGTCACCGGAGTGTTGGGAAAAATATTTAATAAGAAGAAGTAAATGAGTTGGTTTAAGAAAAAGAAAAAGCCGAACCCTGGACATATCCCATTCTCAATGAATAAGGGTGTGCCAATAATTACGGTTGAATTAAATGGAAAGAAAGCGAAGTTTCTAATTGACACAGGAGCTTCTTTAAATATAGTGTCAAGCGAAGTTGCTAAGAAGTATGACTTCAAAACCTATGAGCCCAGATCGAAGACTATGGTCTCCGGAATCGGAGGTTCAGAGGTAATGCTAGCCGTGAGTGATGCTAATGTATTGTTCGAGGGTACAAAGATCCGAATACCCTTTAAATCGGTTTCATTAAAAAATGTGAGACACAAATTAGGTATCGTCGGAATAATTGGATCCCGATGGCTTAATGAACATAGCTTCTTAATCGACTACTGCTTGAACACCGTTCATAAAGTAGAGGACTAAAATATGTTACAAGATATTATTGATAGTGCTAATGAGGTGGGAGTTTCAACTTTCATTACCAATAGCCAAAACAGAATTGAGACCCAACTCAATAGCTTGACAAAGGAGACTGACCTTCCAATACTTTTGGTATCTTGGGACATCGATGTCAGTCTGAATTTTAACTTAAACGGGTTTTTGGATAATCCGCAGGCTTCAATTGTTGCTCTGCTGGTCTCAAAGCCTGAAGATTTAGAAAAGGAATCTAGGGAAACGACCGCAGAAGAAATGGGTCAACTCTACACGCAGTTCCTACAAAACTTGAATCAGCGCTTGTCAAAATATCAGAAGCAAGCACAACTACCAATCACGGATGCTGGATACACAGTAGTTCCGAAGCATGGCGCCGGACAACATTCTGGAGTCTTAGGTAGATTCAAGATGAGAATAGACATTAAGAATTGCTGATGGCAACGATAATGGATATTGCAAGAGAGTTCCTTGAACTCGTGACCATGGAGTTAGATCCATATACATCGCAAAAAGGAGTCATCAAAACTGAGGGAGATAACAAAATAGTTTTACTATCTCCAGCTCATATACAGTTTGCGAAGTACGGTAGGGGGCCGGGCAAGCAACCCCCTCATGAGGCCATCTTAGAATGGGTAAAAAGAGAGGGTATAAAATTTGATGGCTCGACTTACGAGGGCACAGCGTGGGCCATTGCTAAGTCAATTGGAAAGAAAGGTACAAGTAATTGGAAACCGAATGCACCGAATGCGATGGACGAGGCCATCACCAAAAATATTGATACATATAACGACAAGCTGGCTCAAATGCTGGTTGTCCAAGTAGAGGATCAACTTCAAGAGGAATACAGAAAACTGTTTCCGGAAAGAACAGACTATAAGTTTTAGGGGGAGTACAGCATGGATGCAGAGCCCCCCGACTTTGTGTCGATACTAATTTTATTCCCCCTTTTTATGAAAAAATTTATAATTGCCATTCTCATGTTAGTGAGTATGGTTTCCTATTCGCAGCGTATGTGGATAGAAGCAAACTACATTATTGTTGAAGAAGTAGATGGAGAAATCAAAAGCTACTCTCAACCACTATCCCAATACATGGAAGAAGTTGATCATTTCAAATTGTATTCAGATAGACAAGAAACCTTCATACCATTTGCTTCGATAGCAAACTGGACAGATGAGGGAGGAGGAGTCCCTTATACAGAAGAGAGTATGAGAACATTCCTACAAACATATACAGCAACCATACCAGTGGAGGCAGTTCAAACCTTTGCTAATAGAATTATTGTTACACAGCAAAACAAAGATCAAGTATTTGGAGACCCAATTGATTCATCAAAAGAATATTTCATTGATGGAATTATAGATATGGGTACAACACAAATCGTAGTTCCGCCTACAGGTATTCAATTAAGAGGATATTCGTTTGATGTAAGCGGATTGTTCTCATCAGAAGATAACTACATAATGTTCGTTTCCCAGACTCCAGTGATTGGATCAGGGAATGTTCTTGGCATGGACTACGCCGTAGAGGTAACCGGAACAAACTCAAAAGTGTATGAGCTATATGATGCGACTGGGTTTAGTGCAGTTGAGTTTGCTCGAATAAATTATAACAATTGTACAAGTCTTGGAGACTTCCATAATTATAGACAAGGTCTGGAGACTGGTACTGGAAGATTTGGTGGAACGCCAAACCTAACACTACATGGAGCATGGTTGGGCGGATTTGCGATTCGTACATCGATTGTTAGATCATTATCTGCCCTGATGACTGGAGCTTTATTTCAAGAAGGAACTTCATTCATAATGAATAGTAGATTTGTTACAGATATGAATTGTGACTTACCTGCAAATGCAGCATTACTAGATTTTCAACCAAGCAATTTCCCAAATCCGGGTACGCTACAGTTACAAGGATTGGAGTTGACAAGAGATGGAGTGTACAATGCAGAAGATGCTAACCTAACACCAAACATAGACAGAGGAGACTTAGCTTCGTATTGGAAGGCCAATAATGGATTATCAAATACGTACGTTGGAGGAACAGCTACTGTCATTTCAGAAGAGTTGACAAATATTGTAGCTGGATCAACTTGGTATGTAGCCGAGGGAATATTCACAGGAGTAGGACTACAACACATGACCGTTTCTGCTGAAGGACGTATTGAACATTTGGGAAATACGCCAAGAGAATTTGAGCTGACCGGAGAGTTGTTATTGGAGTCACAAGCTAATAATGATGTGAGTATAAGATTTCAGAGATGGGATGCTTCTGCATCGTCATTTATAAACTTGGATTACACAATTCTTTCACGACAAGTAAATAACTTTGTAGGTGGAAGAGATACAGCAATCTTCAACATTCAGTATGGTGTGATCTTAGATCAGAATGACTACATCAGATTACAAGTAAGAAATAACAATGGAAACCAAGACATTACTTTGGAATCCGGATCGTATATGCGATTACAAGAAAGATAAACAGTACCTGAGATACCTCTCGTGAAGTCTCGAAGTGTCCCAGCTCAGGTCTTTTGCACACAGCCTCCTCCGTACCATTTGCGTACGGGGTGGGCTTAAAAAAAATAAATACAGCGTATGAAGATTTGCACGTTCTTGCACCGGGCTCGCTACCGTCGGAAATAGGACACTCAAAAATGGGTGTTCATTAATGGTGAAAGGTGAATGCCCATTTTTAAAAACAAAACTATGAAAATACAGGTAATAAAAAAAGAAAAATTCGAACAGAATCTCGTGGGTAAAACCCTTGGAGCTTTTCTGTTCAACAATAGCACTTGGAAAGAGAATAAAAAAGTAGTTGTAAATACGAGAGACCGGATGAGTATGAATCATCCAATTTACAGAGCCTTCAATATTGTGTTAGCACAATTATATAGAGAAGGCGTTAAAACTTTAATAATAACAGAATGAAAAGGGTTAACGTAACACTTGAACTAGTACTGACAATGGTCATGCTGGGAATGGGAAGACAAGATGATGAGATGTGTGAGACGCTGGCTGAATGGCTGGTTGATCTATCTGATCTTGATATTTACGACTTCTCACGATCTTATAAAGCCGAGAAAGAGTTCAATGATCAAGATTTTGAAAACGTCAAATCTATTTTGTTAGAATTTAGAGAAAGATATTTACACGGCTCGGGTAGTTTCGATTTAGGATCCCTGTATAAAGATCGGCCAACATTAAAAGATTTATTTTAAGCATATGGGATTAGGAGATACAGTAGAAGGAGTTATCGAAACAGTAGCTCCAAAGCTCGCTAAAAAATATAAAGGATGCTCAGCGTGCGCAAGGCGTAAACACATACTTAACGCACCGACATTAAAAGAATTTGTAAATAGAGCATTTACAAAAAATAACAGCAACGCCAATTATGGTTAAACCCCAAATCAGAATGAGAAAATTTATTTTATTGATGCTTATCTTAGCATCGTCCTTCACCTATGGACAGGTAGAAGAAATTAAGTACAAGCTTTTCGTAATAGAAGCTGAAGCAGATACAATCGATTTAAAAGAAAGCAAGATCAATATCGGAACTGAGCGCTGGAACAAGGGCACAAATGTTCAGATGAAGTGGGATGGTGACCAGTGGGTATATGACGATGCAATTGTCTTTAGAGATGCAGGATTTGGTTATGCAGCTATTGATAGGCGTGGTGTAAGCTATGGTGGAATGAATATGGGCGCAATAGGAAACTATGCATTCGACATTTCTACAAATTGGTATAGAACAGATAATCCCGGGGCCGTAGGTGACTTATCCTTCTGTCAAGGTACAGATAATAAAGCAAGTGGATATGCATCAGTAGCTTTTGGATATAACAATACAGCGGATGCTCACTACTCATTTGTAGCCGGAGTGAATAATGAAGTTGGAGGCGGTGGAGCTTCCGGAGTAATTGGTGCCGGACTAGATGCTGGTGGTGCAGACAATTTAATGGTAGTTGGGGAAGCTAACGTAGCGCCAGAATCTATTGGGATTGGTGGAGCTAATGAGTGGAGGTTTATTGTAGGTATCGGAGAGGTTGATAGCTATGGTACACCACAATCGAAAAAGAATGGTATTGGAGTAAATAAAAATGGTAGCGCATATTTATTTAATTCCGATAATGCAGTAATTGCTTCACATGCAAAGACTGTAGTGACATATGAATTTATAGCTGGTGCAGTGCCGGCTAATGCTAGCGCTCCCGGTTCAAAGGGACAAATAGCAACTGACGCAAACTTTATTTATGTTTGTGTTGCAACTGATACTTGGGTTCGGGCTCCGCTCGCAACTTGGTAAAGCGAATATGGTAACAAGAGAGGTTCGACTCCTCTCTTCGCACAAATATTAAACAGAACAAATATTCATTTAAAAATATAAAAATATGGCAATAACTGTGACACCCGAAATAACGGGTCAAGTGGCTAGCAGCACGTTTACGTATTGCTATTTATATGAACCGCTAAGAGTATTGATTGAAGAATCAAATCTAAGTGGAACAAAAATATACATCGACATAGAGTTGGTGGACATGGCAAACTCTGCCAACATAATTGATACATATCCGCAGTATGCTGAATTCGATGTCAACCCTGGGTCACCAATCTCGGTAGACCTTATGAGGTTAGCTCAGCAATTGGATGATTCCAATGCATACAAATTCGGAGCAAAGGATGATTGGGGATATGGCCCGACAGAACCGGAAGAAGTATTTCAAGCAGAACTTTTTAGATACAGATTAAATTTTCAAATTTATTCTGATGTAACTGCATCCCAAACCGAGGTCAAGAAATGGCCGATCAGGGGAGGTAGAGAGTATGAAGTAGTTTACGACAATCCGGCAGTGGATGAAAATTCTCCACTAACGGAGTTTGACTATTATGGGATTCTAGTTTACGGACTAGTCAACCCTCCTCCAGCAGATGATTCGGATCAGGCTGTATCGAGAAGGTGGGGGAATGTATTTATCCCAAGAGTTACTCTTAATCCAGCTAACCAATCAGATGCAACGCCGGGAAGATCAATTTCACAATCGGTAGCAAATGCAAATTACCCAGAACCATGTTCCGGAGGTTTTCTAGTTTGGAAATCCCGCTTTGGTGGATGGATGATGTGGGGGTTTGACAATCAGACAAGAAACTACAGTAGACAATATGAGGGTCAAATTCAGACTGGATTATTTGAATTCGTAGAAAGAAATATTGGTGGAGGCATTACAAATAACCCATTTGTAGCACCAGACTATACAAAAATAAGATATAGTTACACAAGGACTTTGAAAGCCTATTCATTAAAGCAACATGAACTCTTGGCCCTGGCTGGTATTAATCAGTCGCCGGCAGTTTATTATGTAGAGGAATTGGGTGAGAATACTTTGGGTAGAGTTGAGCTAATGAGAGTTACGTCGGCAACCTTACCACTGGATACAAAAACAAGTGGTGGAGATTTTACGGTTTCGTTAAAATCTATTTCAACGCAACATCAAAATACAAGATAAAAAATGGCAAGAAGTACCAGAATAGAAATATTTCGGTCAGGCCTATGGCGAGAACTAAGACTGCAAAACGAAGGAGCAGTAAAGTATAATCGTGTAATTAATAGAATCGGTAATATTGAGAACCGGGAAATTAGTCACACGAATACTTTTTCTCTTCCGTATGTAGATCAAAATATACAGGCACTTGGAATTAATGTATTCAATCCATCAGTGATGGCATTGGCATTAAACTCCAAGCATATTGCAAGATATTATGTTGATGACAAATTACTTCAACAAGGATATCTCGTAATTAACAATACATACGATGGTGTAATCAACGTTAATTTTATTGACGAGGGATTAGATATTGTGGAGAAGTGGGGATCGATAACCTACAGACAATTGCTGGAGGATGGAGCATCTCTTTCAATCCCGGCTGATTATCAAGCTGCCATCGCTGAGATGACAGATTATGATATGGACAAAACATCAACACTCACACCATTAAGTCAGGTTGGGAGTAGAGGATACAATCTAGCATTGTTTCCAAACAACCTCAACACGATTGGAGATGAATTTCAAATAGATGATGCCGGAGAAAGGAATGGTAACAACCAATTCAATCCATATCAATCAAGACCTATTTTTAATGCAAGGGCACTGATGGATTTGGCTTGTGAAGCATATGGGTATACTCCAATTTATGATACGTCGATTGACTGGTCAAGAGTTGAGGCGAGCTATATGAACAAGAGTCAGTTAAATGATAACTTATTTGATGAGGGAGGATTGTCTGAGATAGTACAACCTACAAATTCGGTTTCATTTTACTATTACAAATCGACCACTCCATTTCCAGGGCCAAACGATTACTACACAACCGTAAATCACGCGACTGTAGTTGATGCGGCAAGGCCCATGGATATCTCAAATTGGGTTGACCCACCGGGATGGCTTTCAAGTGGTGCCGGAGTTAATACCGGAGGATACACTACACAGAGATGTGTTTATAAACCGAGGATTTCAGAATCAGTACTTGGTACAATTGATTTTACATACAGCAAGGTAGTTGCAGGTAACCCATCTGGAGGATTTCATTATAGAGATTCTTTGATAGCGTGGGAAGGTACTGGAGCAAGTCCATCCGTAAAGTTTACAACGTTGAATTATCAAACGATCATTACAGATACTGATCAGATATTCGATGCTGTGATTAATAAATCAGTTTTTGATCCAAGTAATGCTCCAGCCAATTCAAGTGGAAAGGCAATTGGATTCATGGTTCAAGTTAGGATAACGGGTGTTACAAACACCTATGACTTTCTTGTACAGAATACAAATCTTACCGAAACTTATGTTCCGGGTGGAGTAATAGCGTACGATGAATACGGACAATACATTAGCAATTCAGTAACCCTGACTTATGCTGCACCGGATGAGACGATGAAGAAACTCATCGCAGCAATAATGAAGGAAGAAGGTATTCTAATGAATATAGATAATAAAGCCAAAGAAATAACATTCTTCTCATATGGTAAATATCAAACTCGAAAAGAGAATGATGAATTTGTGGACTGGTCTAAACTACTTTTAAGATATAGACCGCCATCCTACAATACTGATTATGGGAATAATTATGCACGGCTAAATGCACTGGGTCTAGCAAGCCCCTACACTGGTAACATAGCTTATATTCCTTTAAGCAATCAGGGAGTGGAGAGTAAGTATAAAGACTTTGCTCAAAACTATTCCAAACTGTTTAAGGACGTAGTTTCAATTACCAATGTTCAGAACACAACCACTCCATATTTCGAATATGAAAATCTTGGGTTAGGTTTAACTGCTTATACGGGAACGTTAGGGAGTTTGACTCAGGTGAGGGCAGATGGTTCCCAGCAGGGATCCTTTTCCGGATTGGCAGCAATTGCGAATCAGAATTATGGCCTTGCTCCAACCGGGGTTCAAGAGTGGTATAAATTAATCGACGAAGCAGTTAGGGTAGAGACAATGTTTCTCTTGCCGGTAACTCAAGTTGGTGATTTTGATCTTAGTGTTCCAGTGTATGTCGAGGAATTGGGAGGCTTTTATATAATAGAAGAAATAGCGGAATACAGTAATGCTCAAACACCAGTGAGGGTGAAGCTGATTAAGCTTATAGATAATTTAATAAGTTTGTAGCATGGCAGATAAAAATAGTACAATCAAAACAACTGTAGTTTTGGATGCGTCGCAGGCTCAACAGGAGATTGCAAAGTTAAATGCAATTGCTACAGACTCGACCGCCTCAGTCGAAGAAAAGCTCGAGGCAAAAAATCAACAGGTTGAAATCCAAAATCAACTAAGCAAACAAACTATCGAGAATCTTGAGGATGAAATCAAGTTACTCGAAGGTCTGGGTGCCGAGCAAAAGGATATAGCCAAAGTTCAGAAGAAGTTAAATACAGAAAGAGTAAAAGCAACCAAGCTTTCTGCGAATGGAGCCAAGCAACAGCGTAAGCTCACTCAGCAACTCAAGGATTCGAAAGACTCCATGAAAGGTTTGGATGATGCTACCGGAGGAGTGATAGGGAAGTTCAAAGCTTTCATTGCAAACCCGATTGGTATAACCCTTACTGTAATTGCCGGACTCTTTACAACCCTAAAAGAAGCAACTGAGAGATCTGGAGAAGCGTCGGAGACGTGGAATAAGATAGCTTCAAAGTTGAGCGGGATATTAAACGGTATCATGGCAGTTCTCGAACCACTGGTAGTCTTAATCGGAGAAAAGTTTTTACAGGCTTTAGAAAACCCGATGCAGGCTATCGAAGACATTGGAGCAGCTATTCAAGAGAATCTAATTAATAGGGTCAAATCATTTCTAGTTTTAGGAGATGCAATTTCAGCTTTATTTGAGGGTGATTTTGAGAAGGCATCTAAATTAGCAGCAGACGGATTCCTCCAGTTAGCAACCGGAGTAGAAGATGCTACGGATAAGATGGCCAACTTTGTTAAAGAGAATGCAGAGACATTCAATGAGGCAAGGAAAGCTACTGAAGGTCTGGCAAACTCCGAAAGGGATTTGTTAAAGGTTCGACAAGACTTAGAAAAACAACAACTCACCTCATTAAGACTTGCTGAAGAGCAACGACAAATTAGGGATGACATTAGCCTCTCATTTGAGGAAAGAATAGCTGCCAACACAAAGTTGGGAGAAATTCTTGAGGAGCAAATCCAGCGTGAAATGCAATTAGCACAGATCGCTTTGGATGCAGCCAATCAAAGAGTGATTGCGTCCGGAGAAACAATTGAGAATCTGGAAGCAGTTGGAGATGCTGAATTGAAGTTGTTGGAGATTCAGGAAAGAATCGGGGGACAAAGGTCTGAACAATTAGTAAATGAACAGGCGCTTATAAAAGAGCGCGCTGACGCCAAGCTTGCGGAAGCTGAGGCTGATAAAGTTCTTGAAGAAGAAGCTAGAGATCGTAGCAATAGGGAAATCGAAGCTCAAATAGAGATCGATCAAATAAAGCTAGAGCGAAAGAGAGCTCAGGGAGAAGATGTATTGGCCCTGGAGTTGGAATTGCTCAGGAGAAGTA
>ERZ1049444.2546-NODE-2546-length-11929-cov-3.436416_pt1 | contig 11929 bp, 7 predicted proteins | sample MGYA00383101_ERZ1049444 | MGnify/ENA primary metagenome ERZ1049444 (study PRJEB29581, sample SAMEA5548371) | metagenome | biome: marine; feature: coastal; material: water | depth 50 m | study: Short-term variability in the microbial, nano- and picoplankton...
CAGCGTTTCTTTTACCAGAGATTTTGTGACGAGAGGGGATCCAGTTTTGGATCTTACAGGCGAGTTTCCTGTATCTGGATCTTTAATATATGCTGCTGACCTCGAACAAGGAATGGAAAAAGTATTTGGTTTTAGTTCGGGTTATTTGACAAGTTATGAGGTAAGTTGCGCAATAGGGGGAACGCCCACTGTAAACTGTTCTTTTACTACGTATGGAAGGTTTGGAAGTGGAATTCGAGGGGGAGATTTGGATTTTTCGGGGAGTGAGCCGCTGCTTCCAAAATCTATTACTTTTGCTAATCAAGGCTCTATTACATGTGGTTTGGCTCAATCCGGAACAAACCGCGTCACTCAAGTCGCGCAATCTTATAATATTAATAGACAACCCATATATGCGTTGCTTCCTAAAGATAGTACTACCTTGACAGGTGGGGCTGGCTGGGGGCCTGTAGAGGTGGTGACAAGCTTTCCTGTGGAATTAACTACAAATATAACGGTAGGAGTGGACGATTTTGAAACTGCTAATATTATGGATACAATACGTAGCGGTCATTATGAATCCATTAGTTTAAATATTGAGTCCGCAACACGACAAGTACAAGGCTTAGAAGCGGTAAATAGTCCGTCAGTAGGGGGGTCTATATACCTTGAAGGAAAAGATTCGGCAGGGACAGTAGGTTTTTTAGAAGATAACGGCGTTCGTACAATGTACAACTTTAATAGTGTAACGGGACAACTAGTGTCAGAGAGCATATCGACTGCTGTTGATGGCAGTTTAAGTGTGGCTTTAGAATTTAAAGATTATTTACAGAGAGATTTATAACAATGGGACAAATTACAGAATATGCTGCAATGGGGGCTGCGCCAGCCGTAGCAGATAAATTATTTATAGCTGATGCGAGCGCAACCACCGCATTTGAAATTAAAAGTATCACTATCGCCAATTTAAATAAGATGGCGGATCTTGCCGCGGACAGCGTTAGTGGTCTGAGCATCAAAGATAGCTCAGGCAACTATGGTCTCTTTATTAATGACGGTAAAGTAGGTATAGGTCCCGGGGCAGCGAGTGCCGCAAGTTATTTGCATGTCGGGGGGGCTACGGATGCGGACGTAACGCTGGCTAGATTTCTCAACCCCAGCGCACTAACAGATGGCAAATTTCAGCAAATTCTTTTTGGTACTGATGCAGCAAGCTACAAGTCGGTAGCTTTGCGATACTATTATGACACCATCAATAACGACGCTAGGTTTAGCATGCAGCATTATGAAGATGTAGCGGGTGCAGGCGGTCTTCATCTACTAGGGAGCGGTAACGTCGGCATCAATACTTCGGCCCCTGCAGACCTTCTAGAAGTCAAAGGTGATACGGGTTTTCTGAAAATGAATTTTCCGAGCAATACGTCTTATACTGGTATTAAATTTGCTGAAGCAGGAACAGCGAAGGGGTATATTCGTTTTATAGGGTCGAATTATACGACAGCCGCACGGCGAAGCATGCTTGAGTTGGCTTCGACGGCTGGCATTAGTTTTTGGCCTGATAATGGGGCTGCTGATGTAGTAATAAATACGGCTGGGAATCTGGGGGTGGGTACGACGAGCCCAGCAGCGCTTGTGCACATCGAAGGCCCAGCAAACATTCTTTATTTGAATGCCTCGTCCGGAAACTGTTCCATGCGGCTATCTAACAGCGGAGCCAGTACTGCTTATATAATTAACGCTATAAACAATATTTATATAGGCGCGCCTGACGCTGCTCCCTCTACCACCTTTCAAGCTAATACTTCGGCCGCCCTTCAAATTCAAAAATCGAGTGGCAAATTAAATATCGGAAGCCAAGTAAACTCGTTCACATACCCTCTAACAGTAGGAGATTCTAACGATGTATCGGGAAGCAACGGTAAAGCCACTTTGGCTGCTTTTGCGGGACGTAATACGGCTACGTCTGGCGACAATACGGGGCGCACACATTTACTGATCACTAATTCAACTACCGAACCTCAAACAGCTATTGTCCATCAAAATTCTAACGACTTTAGTTGGTTAGTGGGTTCATTTTTTGATGATGACACAGCAGGCACTGCTATAAATTATTTTGGGTGGCGCAATATTGATGCCCAAGGGTATGGGAGTCCTGACTCTGCTGTCTTTCATACTACATTGGCCAGTAATACAGCTTATCTGAACGCAACTACAGGCGGCTTGAGTTGTGCGAATACAGCGGTAGCCTTTGGGACGTGCGTTGGGGCAGGAACAGGCAGCGGGATGACAAAAACAGGGGATTATAATATTACCAGTGTAGCTCGTAGTTCGGCAACACAAGCATTAATTACTTTCACTAAGGCTATTAATAATACTACATATACGGTCGTAGCTCATGGGTACGATGGGACAGGCACACAGGTCATTGTAGGTATTCCCGGCACACAAACAGCCACAACATGCCAAGTCGACTTTTATCCTACTGCTTCCTTAGATATAGAGAATACAAATGTAGAGTGGAGTTTTGTTATTTATGGTGGCAAACTGAAGGCAACAACCGCTTAACCGACAATAAAGTAAATGGGAAAATTCATTGAATATGAAAAAGCATTACTTGAAATAGAGGGGCACAGCATTTTTGCTGAAAGCGCTCAGCTAGGGGCAGAGGTCCCACTTACTCCTATAAAAAGCGTCACAGGAGGGCTTATGCGATACGCTCCTGATGGCCCTGTAAAAGGAACCTTGCAGTTTACTCATTATTTAACAGGAGATTTGCATGATTTTTTAAATCCTTTGACTGCTGTTGAATGGACTGGAGAACCATTAAGTGGTAATTTAGGGGGAATGAGTTTTAAAAGTGGTTATATCAGGGGGTTGGAGTTTTCTGTGAGTCCTTTTGAGCCTATTGCTGTACGCTCTAGCATCGATCTTTACGGAGAGTTAGAGTTTTTGGAGTCAGGGAAAAGCGATATTGATATAAGAAATCGGCGCGCTTTGGCGCACGGGGCGAAGAGTTATTTAGCAGGTGATGAACTGGGTATTAATCAAAAATTATCTTTTTCTTATTCAGTAAACTGCAGTCGAAACCCAGAGACCGTTATTGGAAGCGGGCTACCTTTTCGAGTTACAAAAGAAAATGTTAGGATTAATATGAATGTACAGGGGGAAAATTTAGGGCATGTTTTGAAAGAAACAGGGAATGCTGCTACCATGACCGCTCATCTTTACGATGTTTATGGGAACCCCGGGGATTCGCCCCTTGCAACTTTTAGTTGTACTGGTCAGGTTTTTTCTCAGAATTTGTCTGTAGCGGATAGGAACTATATGGTGGGGTCTATCTCGATGGCGCAAGACTATTCGACCGGGAGGGCAGTTATATGATAATTAACTCGGGCGTAACTAGTATTGCTAATGTTCTTCCGTTTGAAGTTGGGAATAATTATAAGTTAAACGATATTGTTTACTTTAGCGGCTATACGGACCCAGCTGATGATTCGTTATATCCGTGCACTCAAGCTCAGTCGGGTCATTATTATTATTCTGGCAAAGATGGCACCGTATCCACAATTAGCAACACGCCTGCTGCGACCACAGAAGAAGATAACCCTACAAATTGGACTCAAAAATTTTTCTTTGAGCCTTCTTACGGAGCTACCGTTTCTTATAAAACCTTAAATTACTCTACCTCGATGGGGGATGGGTATTATTCCGTATTGAACAGAAGCGAGAACGCTTTGCGTGCAGAATTTAACCTTTCTTTCAATAAAAGAACAGACGCTGAAAGCCGCGCAATCGTTCATCTTCTGGAAGATTCTTTTAACAAAGGAAATAAGCCGAGTGGAGGATATAGTGGAATTAACTGGGCCCCCTTTGCCCCTTATAACTTAAGTGGAGAATTTTTTATTGAAAATATTAACCACAGTACAGCAGGCCCTGAGGTCAACAGTGTTAGTACAACCTTTTTCAACGAAACGGTTTCATTGACCGATTGGAAGCAGTTACATATTCCTTATGAAGGAACTCGCGAAAAGTATGAGGACGGCGAGCAATATTATCAAAACGATGCCGCTTTTTTCATGAGGGAAACAACATCGCAACCGCACCTTGTGCCTCGGCAAAGTGGGTGGTATTATTTTACAGGTGAAAAAAATGGAGATTACACCTCTAGAACTGGCCTAAAGGGCACTATTTACAATTCCCCTTCTGGGGACGCGACACTTTGGACAAAGGACACTTTTTATTTTGATGCTAATGACGAGACTTCGTTAGAGATGTCGCCACTTTATTATAGCCAAGACTTGCAAAATCAATTCAAAATTCGCTTTGGAGGGGGGTTGAATAAAAATTTATTAAAATTTTCTTTAGATTTTCGGGGACGCACAGACAAGGAAACCAAGGCAATGGTTCATTTTTTAGAGCACCACCAAGGAAGCTCCCTTTTTAACTTCATCCCACCTGCCCCTTATGATAAGCGTAAGGTTTTTATTTCGTCGAGTTGGCAACATACTTTAAAGTTCAAAGATAATAATGATATTAGGGTAGATTTTTTAGAGTTTCCAATAGATTATTTAAACTTTACTAGGGATTTTAGAACATTAATAACTACGATTAATAGGCCTGTAACAACAGTTCCGCAACATCACGGGTGGGGAGGGTCTGTTACCGTTAATACGCGGACAGAAGGAGCGGAGTTTGTGTCAAATACAGGCATACCTGTTTATGTTCCAACGGGGTTTTCCTTAAGAACTGGTTTTTATTTAACTAACAGTGGTAATGTTACCACTACGACTACTATAGACACATCTGAAAACAAGTATTCGGTTTTTGAGTTTCCATCGGGATCGGTGTCTAACCCTATAGTTACTCCTCCCGGAGTGACACATTTTGTTCCTTTTTATTTTAATGGGTTTGGCGCAAACAATGATTCCGCGGATGTTGCTGTTGAGAGTCCGCAGCTGACAGGATACGAGGGCTTTGTGACTCTAAGTACGAAGGCTGAAGTAGATAACGAGGCTGATCCTAGTGGGGACATAACATTAGGTATCACGGGATATATTAGCGGGTGGGATTTGAGCCCTTACGCAGGAAGGCCTGCGGAAAACCCTATGTTTCCTAGCAAATTTTTAGTTAAGACGGGGTATTATGATGTGTCTGGGCGCCCTTTTCATTATTTGCAGTGGGAACACCCTGAAAGCGGTTATTATTTAACGCGATACAATCTAGAGACAAGCCAAGGGCCTGCTGACGGATTTACTGGGTTAACCGATTTTTATACCGATAGTGATGATCCGGGAAGAATTGGGTTTAAGGCGGTATCTTCTTATGATGGTACCACAGCAGGAAACGCGGGAACTTTTGATACTCTTTTATATACAGGTATAGCCTTTCCTCCCAGTTTGGCTCAAGATGCTATCGGAAGCCCTTTGACGGATCCTGCTATTACAGGTTATCATCAACACCGCTCAGTGCTGCATACAGAACTTGAAACAGATACAAATTATTATTATAGAATAAGGTCAGAGGTTAAAAATGCCGCAGGCGGAACAAAAGCGCTGGATTATGTAACAGGGTCTATGTATGTTTATGCTAGTGGGGTAGATGATCTTAATAAAGTAGTGGGAGAGGAGGTTTACACGGGCTTAGGTTTAAACTCCTTTGCTCAGCCTATTACCAGCGCGAGTCAGGTGCACAGGATTAGGATACCGGCAGGGAGCAAGCCTGCGATGAGGATTTTTTTACCCCATGGTTCTACCAATCTTAACTTAAGTGGCCTTTTTATTCAAGAATTGGTGAATAGGGGTGTGGTTACGCAAACAGATGGGGTGGATAATGTTCCCGGAATACCTTATGAGACAAGTCCGCAGGCATGGCTTAATGTGGCTAATACGGGAGCCTACGGGGATAATTTTACAGGCATCCAATATATTTTGCGCCCTAATTTTGTAGTGGGATCTACAGATTCAACAAATCCGTCCATAGATACAGGCTATCAATTATTAACAGGGGTTGTGAATCCAGCGGATGCTACAGCGGGGGGAGATCCTAATCTTCAAAAACCTATCAAGGAGACTCCTACAGTTTTAGTAATGCAATATAATTCTGTGATAGCCGGTAAAGGGGGAGCGGGTGGAGACGGAGGTTATACTCTAGTAAAAAATGCCCCTACGATCCGCACCAACGAACTAGTTTTTGAGTTCTCTAAGACGGCAAATTCTACTGTAGGTTCGGCGGGGGGGCACGCCATTAAGATTTCCGACACGGATATTGCTGACTTTAGAATTAGGAAAGATTACACAGCAAAGGTGTTGGGTGGCGGTGGCGGAGGAGGGGGCGGTGATCGCTTTTTGGTTGAAAAAATCTTTGCGCTTCAGAACTCCAAAAGCTATAAGATTACAGATTTTGTAGGAGGAAAGTCCGCTGGTGGTGGACTATCAATTTTAGCTGGCCTGTTTGCAGCTAACCCTGCATTGCTCCTTCCTAACACCAAGGTTGTTAAAAAAGAGGGACAATTAAAGATTGTCACGTCAACCGATAAGGCAAGCCCAGACGAAATGCTACTATCAACTTTAGGTACGCATTACGGGGGTCCCGGAGGAGGTGGGCAGGGCTACATTGTGTCTGAGGGAGGGCGGCAGCTCTCTCCTGATGAAGGCTTGAATTCATTGAATATTAAATTGCGTGGAGGATTTTATGGTCCCGGGGCCGGTTATACTTCCCCGAACCAGCAAACTCGTCACTCTGAAGGAGGTGCTGGGGGAGGGTATGGAGAAAGTGGGGTCAAGGGCAAAAATATGGATGAGCTGGGATCTATTGATCCTTTTACGATTCAAGATGATACGGTAGGTCAGCTTGGAGGGGGTGCGGGCAACGCAATTAGGGTGATTTCGGGCAATACAAATTATACTAAAAGTAATTTTCGGTCCGCATTAATTGAAATAACCCCCTCAAAGAAAACCCCTGCAGATATTCCCGGTTTGGTGGCTAATTTTGACAGCTCCCAAAATGTTTATAGCGCTTATACGAACGAAAGCACCAACACAGCAGCTACAAACGGTCAATCTATAGTGAGATGGGCTTCAACTAATAATTCAGGCGATAGCGGTATTTATATGGAACAAACCACTAACGCTAACAATAATCGCCCTACTTATCGTACGGCTGATTATACGAATTTTAAAGGAACAACGCTTTATAAAAGATATTTTAATGACGCTCCTTTTATTTATTTTGATCCTGCGTATTATGGTTATCACGCCACAACTCCGACTCGTCCGGGCCCACAATACTTCAAACTGATAAACGCTACGGTAGACCAGAATTACACAGGAGCCATACGGATCAATAGTAGTGGAAAAACTTACCAGCCGGGTCTTTACCCAGCGGCTGGTGTGGGAATTGCAGTGGCAAGCCTTCCTTCTAAGCTATTGGCAAATGATGTTGTTTATTTTGCAGGAGGAGGGGAATTTCAGTTGGCTGCTGACGCCGTAGCGACCGATACCGCTCTTTTTGGTACCCTTAGAAAAAGACAGGTAGACGATGGCGAATATGGTTCTAACCGTCTTTCGCCTTTCATGAATGGGTTTGATATTTTTTATGTGATATATCCCGATAAATGGGACGCTGAAGGAAATTACGTTGGTGGGCGACCAGCGTTCCCAGAAAAGACCGATGGTTATGACTCTTGTTGGCTGAGTAATGATCGATTAGCAGGGGGAACAAATAATAAAACATGCACTTACACCTCTGGCAACACTACCATTACGGCCGCCAACGTGACAGATATTAAGGTTGGCGAAATGGTTATAGGTACTGATATTCCCGTAAACACTAAAGTATCTAGTATTTCTGCCCCCAGCGTGGTACTTTCGGTCGCACCAACGGCAAGCGAGGCTACCGGCAAAACTTTAACTTTTGTGCATAAGGCGGCTTATGATGATGTGTTTCAAGTAGGGTGGATGAGGTGGTCCGCACCATTTGTGAAGCCCAAGGGAGATGGCACTGGTTTTGATTCTGCTTATTATCATCGTTGCGCCCCTGCTGTTAAGGAGAATGCTGGGGTGAGTGGCGAAAACACTAATAACTATTTAACGTTTCAGGATTTAAATATGGCGAGCGAAGGATCACAGAAAAGCGCGGAGTTGATACGGCAGCCCCGTTCGGCGTGGGTTTATAATGTGTCCGCCCAACGAAAAAATGGTTTAATATCTCTTTTAGTGCGATGCAATGGGGTTCCTGTGGGAGAGCAACAGTTTAAAACAAGTCAAGAAGCTTTTGATTTTTTGAGTTCAGGCAATGTTTTGATAGGGGCTAGCTCTCTGCTTGGCGAATACAAAACTCCTTTTGCAATAGGATATAAAGGAGCGTTGGCTCATATGGTGGTTTATAACAGGCTTTTAGCGAGCAATGAAAATCGAAACATCTTAGGTTTTTTATATAATAAGTATCTTACAGTGAAGGGATCGGATGCAGGTGACCCTCTGTCCGTGGACACTGTTAATGCTTTCAGTGATAACAATGGGTTTGCAGGACAAATCCTTTTCGAATAAAAATGTCAACACAAGCACATAACGCATCTTTATCGGATCTTCTCCCGGACACTATCATAGAGCTCTATGAGGTCTCTATAGAAGAAGGCGGTGTTAAACGGTTTCACGCGGGCAAAATCGTTAACAAGGATATCGTATTAACTGATCCCGATACCAATACTGCCCATACTTATTTTTCCCTCCCTATTGAAGCGGATGGTTTTGAATCAAAAGGGGACGGGACGTTGTCGCGCCCTAGGTTATTGATAGCCAATCCGGACGGTGTGATTTCTGACCTTATTAAAAGGAGGGATGATATGGTTGGGCAAAAATTTAAAAGAATCAGGATTTTTCTCAAATATATTGACGAGGTGAATTTTCCTGAAGAAACCAACCCTTTTGCAGTGTCTGATCCTAGTGCTCGTTTTGACGAGGATATTTATATATTTAATAGAAAAGTTTCGGAGAGTAAGTTTTTTATAGAGTTTGAGTTGATTTCTCCTTTAGAGATGGAGGGTCATACGTTGCCTGCGCGGTTGATGGTAGCTAATTACTGTCCGTGGAAATATCGAGGGGTAGGGTGCAGGTACGGGTGTCGCTCAGATATGGATGGTCCTGTTTCGGGCTTGGTTAACAGCGCTACGGGCGCCCCTATCGTTTCACATGACTTTTTTAGAAGAAAATCGGATACTACGCTGCTTGAGGCAAACCTAGGTATACCTGTTGCCGACGCCAACAACAAAAGGTTTGATCAAGCTTCAAGTGGTTATGGTATTACTTCTATGAGGTGGAGCTATGATTACATAAGAGGGCAAGTGGAAATTACTACAGGGGCTCTGGCCTCTGACGGAGCTTCCTCTTTAACAGTAGCAGCTATTTCTAATGAAATTACCCCTAATAGGACTATAGTTTTTTCTACTGGTACCTTTGAGGTGACCGCATTGGCTGAAAAAAATGCCACAAGTTTAACTGGCAAACTGCGTTTAAATTTTGAGGAAAGCACGTTACCCAATTCTTCAACAGGTACCGTAGGATATGTAAAGGGAGATGTCGTAAGGATTAAATCTGGAACCTTTAGCACTGTAGATAAGATTAAAAATGTCAAAAGCGCAGATTCTTCAGCGGATGAGCCTGATGCATTTTTTGTGTGCATAAAAGATCATACAGTTCCGCAGGACCCTCGATACAAAAAAGAATATTGGGGGGCTGATCAATGCTCCAAAACGGTTTCAGCGTGTACATTAAGGTTCAAAAGTTATTCAGAACTTCCGTTTGGAGGCTTCCCATCCATTGAGGCATACAGATACACAAATTAAATGTGACTTTTTAAGCTATATTAAGCGCCTTGCGTCATTACATTCTATTGAAATATGCGGTTTAATTTGCAATAATAGTTTATTTTTCGTAAAAAACTCTTCTCTAAACCAGCAAGACACTTTTTACGTTGATCCTTTAAAATATATAGAGGTTTCGCGCAGAAAAAAAATAGATTTTTGCTTTCATTCTCACCCTCAGTCGACCTGTAAGCCCAGCCTGAGCGATATTGAGTTTTCAGATAATTCTTTAATACCTTTTTTGGTGTTTTCTCCTAGCGAAGCAAAGTTTGCTTTATATGACCCTGATGAACAAGAAACCATTTATTTTTTAATTTAATAGTGTATAATGTATAGTATGGTTAAGGTTTCTCTAGAGGGTCGTATAGGAAAATCACTAGGTAAAAAGTGGAAACTCCACGTAGGGACCGTAGGGGAGGCGATTAGGGCCATACGAGCAAATACTGGAAACGCTTTTGCGGAAGCTTTAGCGGTTTCAAAAGGCTATGCGGCGGTAGTAGATGGTGTACCTGTGGCCCCTGATGTTTGTTTTTTAAAAAAAATTAAAAAAAGCCTACTTTTGATTCCTATTTTGGCGGGGGGGATAATTAGTGTTACTTTTTATGGTATAGGGGGCGCGTTTCTCGCCGCAGGAGTTACTACTTCTTTAGCTGTAGCTGGTTTTTTGGCAATTACTATTATGGTGGCCGTTGCTGCTTTAGTTGTTTGGGGGTTGAGTGCCCTGATATCAAATATGGCAGAAGATCCTAAGGACCCCAGATCGCAGAGAACTAGTAGTTTTATTTTTGGGGGGGCCGAGAATACAGTTAACCAAGGGGGTGTTGTGCCCGTGGCTTATGGGCGGATGAGGGTAGGTAGCATGACAGTCTCCGTATCTAGTAGCAGTGTTGATAAAACGATATGGGATAAAGCTAAGCCATCTAACAATATGATTTTTAGATAAAAATTTAAATGACCGATATATTTATAGGCGGAAAATTAGGAAAAAAGATTGGTTCCACATGGAAGCTAAAGGTATCCACTTTTATGGAGCTTTTTAATGCTTTGGAGTGTAATACAGGTACTTTTCGCCATTATTTAAATAAAAATAAAAAAGATAAATTGGCTATTTTTCTTGACGGCGACTTAGTTAAGGCTGACGATTTTTTACACAGAGATGTAAAGAACAAGAAGATAGAAATCGTTCCTATTTTGGCTGGTGCAGCCGCCGTGTTGGCAGGCGCCATAGTTTCGGCTATTGGGGTGCAGGGGGTCACCGCTGTAATTATAAAGTTTGTTCTTACAGCTGTTATTAGCGCTGCCATATCTTTTGGTATTAGTTATTTGATAAGCAAAATCATGAAAAGTGATGATCCGGACGCAACAAACACTACCTCCTTTGTCTTTTCTAGTGCTGAAAATACATCGCAGCAAGGGCAGGTCGTACCCGTGGGTTACGGAAGAATGAGCGTAGGGGGAAATGTTGTAAGTGTTAGTTTGAGTTCGGTAGAGAAGCGTATATGGGATAAAAGAGGAGCGAGCGCAGTTGACGCTGTAGGTGGCGGGGGTGGCGGGGGAGGAGGGGCTGTTATATATCGCCCCCATAGGAATTAAATAATATGGATTGGATTAACAAATATTTTCAAAATCTTCTCTTTGGTTTTCGTTTGTCAATGGCCGGAGAAGGAGGTGGTGGTTCCACGGTTTCTGATGATAGCAATATTCATGATCAGGGAGCAAGCACGGCAGATCCCGGCCTTCCTCATGGAGTAACCAACATTCCTTTGCAGGTAGCAGCTGCAGATCCGGTTGAAGAAGCTCCGGGGCAAACAGAGAATACTCAGGCAACGAAACAGGGAGGCAGTGAACCGGAAGAAGAAAAAGATGCTTCTCAAGAGCGCTATTATCAGAGTTATGCTACGTCGTATGTGACTTCCCCCAACGGGGGGGATGCGTTACTGCCATGGAACTTTGTAATTCGCCTAGGTACGGCTACAGAGCATGCACAGTATAAATTAGATGCTGAAGAGGCAATTACAGTTTCTAATAGAACTCGAGGACAAGGCAAAGTAGGTTGGGGGGGTGTAGGTTCCCCCCAAGAGGTGGAGGAGT
>ERZ1049444.2547-NODE-2547-length-11925-cov-4.620556_pt1 | contig 11925 bp, 7 predicted proteins | sample MGYA00383101_ERZ1049444 | MGnify/ENA primary metagenome ERZ1049444 (study PRJEB29581, sample SAMEA5548371) | metagenome | biome: marine; feature: coastal; material: water | depth 50 m | study: Short-term variability in the microbial, nano- and picoplankton...
AGGAAATATTAGATAAAATTGAATCATTAAATACAGAAAAATACGTATTAAAAGACATTAATTTAGTAGCAAAATTTATTTGAAATGAGTCCTAAATTTGTTGCCATTGTAGTTATAATAACAACTGTTATTGTCATGATTGGAATAATCATTGATATGAGAAAAAATAAAGTAAATGAAGATTCATAAAACTATAGATAAGTTTATTTATATTTTAATTACTGCAAATATTATAGCTATGATTGCGGAATCACATGTTTCTGTTCGTGCTATTTATTTTAAAGCATTTTATGTTTTTGAAGCTATATCTATAAGTATTTTTTCAATTGAATACATTTATCGTGTAATTTATGCCTATAAAAAATCGAAAATGAAAGGTGCAATAGGTTATATTACAAGTGCTTTTGGAATAATTGATTTAATCTCTATAATTCCTTTTTTCCTTAGTCAATTTACAAAAATAGATGGAAGATTCCTCAGGATATTGAGGCTATTTAGACTTACTCGTATTTTTAAATTAGGGAGAGATTCAGCATCACTGAAGCTGTTTGTTAAAGCCTTAAGTGCTGTAAAAAGTGAATTAAAATTCACACTTTTTTTATCAGTTTTAACAATTTTATTTTCAGCTTCAGCAATATACTACCTAGAAAACACAGCTCAACCTGAAAAGTTTTCAAGCATATCAGAATCAATATGGTGGGCTACTGTTTCACTTGCTACAGTTGGGTATGGAGACGTATACCCTATAACTGTGGGAGGTAAAATATTTGCATCGATTATTTCTTTAGTTGGGATAGGAGTGGTTGCAATTCCAACAGGCGTGATAAGTGCCTCTTTTGTAGAAGAGATTATAAAAAATGGTGGAAGAAAAAAATAAAAAATACTTCTATAGTAAACTTAATTTAACTCTAATCAATTCTTTCTTTTAAAATACATTTAAGTAACTATGAAAGAAAAAGTTATAGTGATAGGATCTGGATTCTCTTCTATTTCAGCTGCCTGCTATTTAGCCCAAAAAGGATATCAAGTGAAAGTTTTCGAAAAAAACAATAGCCTAGGTGGCAGAGCAAGACAATTAAAGAGGAATGGCTTTACTTTTGACATGGGTCCCTCTTGGTATTGGATGCCAGATATTTTCGAAAGATTTTTTAATGATTTTAATAAAAAGCCTAGTGATTATTATAATCTAAAAAGACTAGACCCAGCTTATGAAGTTTATTTTGGAACCAATGATAAATTTATTGTTGGTGGTGATTTAGAAAAAATTTCTTTGGCTTTTGAAAGTGAAGAAAAAGGAAGTGGTAAAAAACTAAAAAAATTAATTAAGCAGGCTCAAATAAATTATGATATAGCTATAAAAAGATTAGTTTATAAACCTGGAAAGTCTCCCCTAGAATTAATAACATTAGAAACAATTACTAATTTAAATTTCTTTATAAGAAATATTCAACAAGATGTTTACAAAAACTTCAAAAATCCTAAATTAAGGCAGCTACTTCAATTCCCTGTTTTATTTTTAGGAGCTAAACCAAAAAACACTCCAGCATTTTACAATTTCATGAACTTTGCTGATTATGGGCTAGGCACATGGCATCCTGAAGGGGGTATGTACTCAATTATTAAAGGAATGCTTAGTTTAGCAAAATCTTTGGGTGTTGAGTTCTTTGTAGATTCTCCTATAAAAAAAATAATTGTTGAAAAAGGCAAAGCTAGTGGAGTAATAATTAATAGAATAAAACACATAGCTAATGCAATTCTTAGTGGTGCAGATTATCATCACACAGAAACTCTTTTAGATTTAAATTTAAGAACCTACAGTGAAAGGTATTGGAATAAAAAAACCTTTGCTCCTTCTTCACTACTTTTTTATATAGGTTTAAATAAAAAAATAGATAATATTGCTCACCATACTCTATTTTTTGATGTAGACTTTGATAAACATGCCTCAGAAATTTATGATAGTCCTAAATGGCCAGATGATCCTTTATTCTATGCTAATTTTCCATCTAAATCTGACTCTTCAATGGCTCCTCCAAATAAAGAAGCTTGTTTTATACTAATTCCTTTAGCTCCTGGTCTTGAAGATACTCCATGTTTAAGAAAAAAATATTTTGATCTAATAATAAAACGACTAGAAAAAAGAACTGGTCAGCTAATCAAAAGGCATATCTTATTTGAAGAATCATTCTGTATAAATGATTTTATTTTAGATTATAATTCCTATAAGGGCAATGCTTATGGAATGGCTAATACACTATTTCAAACTGCTTTTTTAAGACCTAAATTAGAAAGCAAAAAGGTGAAAGGTTTATACTTTTCAGGACAATTGACAGTTCCTGGACCAGGAGTTCCTCCAGCTTTAATATCAGGTAAAATAAGTGCTGGGTTAGTTGAAAAATATTTTAGAACACCCAATAGACAATAGTAATCTCATCATCTTTCTTTTGAATTTCTTTAGTAACAAGTTGAATACTAGACTCTACAACTTTTAGGTATTCTTCTATTTGCTCTGCCGTTTGCTGCCAAAGCTCAATTCTTTTAAAAAGATTGTATTTCACATATTGATCTTTCTGAATATATTCCCTATTATTTATCCAAAATTGAGGAGAATCAAAATCGATATACTCCAAATCAAAAACCCACTTACTATCAACACGATCATTAAATTTTTTAGTAAAAACCTCTTCCTCTTTATCAGTGTTAATTTTAAGATATTTGAGATCCATACCTTCATAAGTGCTATATACAGATTGTCCAATTTCAGAACCTAAAAAACGAAAAGTGCCGTCTAATTTAATAGCGTCATATACTACTCTTGGAGGGTTAAATGGGTCTCTATTAGTATACATTTTTAATGGAAAATCATATTCCTTCTTTTTAACATCTCCCCATATCCATATAAAAATATATTTATTATCAGTATCCCATGTGTCATATAAATCTTGATAAGATTCAATAATATAATTCATTTGTTCCTGTTTTTGAAGGGTATATACCTTAATGGAATCCATTTCAGCTTTAAGGTTATGTAAATTTTCAATGTTCCATTCACGATCTTCAAAATCATCTCCTTTTTGCTCAACCCCAAAAGAGACTAATACGCCGAAAAATACAATTAAAAATTCTACAAAGCCTTTTTTTGCACGATCAAAAAAATCTGTCAATGAGAAACGTTCTCCAACAGTTATTAATCTTAAAAACCAATTGAGTTTTTCTTTTTCAACTCCTGCAGACTTGGATGCATTTGCATATTCATCCTCTGAAAGAACTCCATCTTTATTGGTGTCTATTTTATCAAAATTCTTTTTTTTTGCCATAGTTATGAAATTCTATACTGCTATTATAAAAAATTATTCTGAATCATTTGCAATGAAAGGTATATTTTCATCAAATAAATTTTTTATTACGGTTATTAATTCATTTTCAAATTGATCAAAAGTATCTGCTATTAATAGATCTTTGTTTTTATTTTCCTTATCAGAAGAGATAATTACAGGGTAAAAATAATCTTTAGGTGTTTTAATTGGAATTATTCCTGTTTGTAACACTTGAAAAGAATTTTGTTTAAAGTAAATATATGAATAAAGTAGTAGCTGAAAAAGAGGGGAATAATCTAAATATTTTTTGTTCTCAAGCCTTTCAAAAGAAAAATTTGATAAAAATTTTAACTTATCAGTTTTTACTGAACCTGTTTTATAATCGACAATCCTTAATTGTCCATTCCATTCATCAATACGGTCTATAGTTCCAATTATTTTAATTGGAAAGGATAATCCTTTACAATCAAAATCATATTCTATTTTTTTCTCTAATGATATAATTTTCAAACTATTACCTTTCTCAACTAATAATTTTTCAGTCAATAAAAATTCATTGCATTGCTTTTTTAATTCTTCATAAATTAAATAGTTGTGTCCTTTTCGATTAGGGTTTCCTCCATAAATCAATATATACTTCTCGTTTAATAATGAGGGCAATCGACTAATCATAGTTTCATAATCACTAGCGATAATTTTTTTTAATAAAAATGGCTGATAAATTGCTTCCAATGTTTCATGAACAACATTTCCTTTATCTTTTGGTTCAATTACTGGAAATAATTCTTTATACTCTTTTATTTTTAAAACTCGCTGGCAATAAAATTCTAAAGGATTTATTATGAACTTTGTTAAGGCTGATGGGGAAAGGCCTTTTTTCACAATTGATCTTAATACTTCTATAACCTCTTCAGATTTATTAACCTTGAATATAGAATTATTAGAATTAAAGATTGTTTTTACTTTAACAAAGTTTATTTTATGATTAGGTTTTTTAAAATGTTCTAATTGATAAATGAATCTACTTTTTTCAGACCCCCCTAGGCCTTTTTCACTAGTACTAAATAATAAATAAACATTTTGAGCCCGTTGAATTAATCTATAAAACTGATAGGCATATTTAGCATCCTGTTCTAAAAAAGTTGGAAGTCCAAAATGTCTTTTTATATCAAATGGCAAAAAACTATCATTTGATTTTCCTTTTGGTAAAATTCCTTCGTTAACATTTGTTAAAAGGACAGAGTCAAAATCTATTAATCTTGTTTCAGGAAGACTCATTATTTGTAAATCAGAATTAGGATTACCGTAAAAACTTAACTTTTGTTCTTTAACAGAGTCTTTATAAATTGAAAAAAGAATTTTTAAAGGTGTGTTTTTAATTTGATTTGTATACTTTAAAAGTTTAAGGATAACTTTTTTAATTAGATTAAACTCTTTTAAAACAGAAGAGTCATTCTTAGCATCATCATTTTCTTTTTGAAGAAAGTTTATTAAAGTATCCAATTTTTTTAATAAATCTGAAAATGAATTTACAGGTCTAAATAAAATATATTGAAATGAATTTTTATTAGAATATAATTTTTGATATGGAAAGAAAGTGACATTTGATTTTTCTAGATCCTTAATTGAATTATTTAAATTTATCTTTTCTTTATTAAGTTGATTTTTAACAATAGTATCATTTAATATTGATAAAACGTCCTCATAAAAATAATTTCCCTCATTAGCCTTTATGTGCATTTCAAAAATCATATCTAAAATGCTTACTGATGGTGAATTAAGTATTGATAAACCCATTGTTACATTCCAAGAATCTATTTCCGAATTGATTCCAGAAAGAACAGGTAAAAGAATTCTGTCATCTCCTAAGACTATTCCTTTATTAGTTATATTATGATTTAATTTCCACTGATTTATTATTTGCCCAACATATTTTGCTTGACTAATTTTATTAGATGTTTCAATAATGTTAAATGTTTTATCTTTTTTAAAATTAGATGAAAATCCTTCAGGTTTTTTACTTCTAAGACATTTCCAGTCCTTATAATATGATCGAATAAACTTACCTGCTGGATGTTTTATGTCTTCATAAAACTCATGGTCAAGATCCCAAAAAATCTTAGCTTTTTTATGAGAAATAAATTCTTGAATAATGGTACTTTCTGCCTTATTTAGCATATTAAACCCAATGAAATAATGAATTTTGTCATTTTCGGACATATACAATTCCAAATTATTAACAGCTTGTCTAAATTGCATACCTATTGTGCCTACTCCATCTTTTAGCAAACTTCTAGTTAAAGAAGAATAAAGCAATGGAATATTCTTCCAAAACTCAAAAGTGTTTTTAGTTGAAGAATCTGATTTATCTAATTGAGCCCATTGTTTAATTTCTTGTGCAGATATCATGCTTGAAAACAGAGCACTAGTATCAACTAAATAACTGTCAATTAAGTTAAAGTCATTAATCAAAATTAAAGCCCACCCCATAAACTCATCAAATTGTTGTTGCTCATTTTTTGGAATGGTTTTACAGTATATCAAATACAATTCAAATATAACATATGTGTTTTCGATTTTATTAAGTTCGGATAATTCATCTATAAACTCAGAAATACTAATAATTTCAGGAGAAATTACTGGTTTTTTTATTTTTTGAACTAGTTTATTTCTTAGAAACAATGAAGCTCTATTGCTTGGTGAAATAATTTTAATGTGATCAAAACTATGATCTTCATTAATGATTTCGTCTGCTATAAAATCTAAAAAATTAGCCATTTTAGGTTATAATAGTGTTTTTATAATTACTAATTTTTTTAACTTGAATTCTTTCTTGTATATAAACAAGTAAAGGCTCTATTGGAAGGTCTGTTATTGCTTCTAAATGTTTAGAATAACTAACAATTTGAATTTTATCATCTGTATTTGGACTTCCAGTTTTATAATCAATCACATAACAATTTATTTTTGTTATCACTATTCTATCAGGCCTAATTATTCCCTCATTTGGTAATAATATTTCTTTTTCTTTGTATACAATGTTTCCTGATTTAAATATTGCTTTTAAGTCTTTATGATTTACAATTTTTTGTAATAATTCATTATAATAGAGTTTATCTTTAATATTTAATAAACCTTCTCGAATAGAAGAATCAATTGCCCAACTAATATCTGATTCAAATTTAATTTTTGATAATAATCTGTGAATTAAAATACCTTTTAAACGCTTAACATTAACTTCTAGGGAAGTTTCAGGCTTAAAATGTTTTTTCCAATTAAAATTAATTCTCGGATCAAGCAAATTATTTTTAAAATCTTTTTCTTTTATATTTCTATATTGCCCCTTCTTTGAACCATATACGAATGGATTGATTAAAGTTGGGGTTGAACCTTGATTTATAACATAATCATTAAATAATTGCGCATAATTTTTATAATTTTTAGCCTTTTCTAATAAAGTTGTTATTACTACAATTTTATTAGAAGCTCTTGTGAGGGCAACATATAATATATTAAAGGCGTCTAATTCATTTTGAATTTTGTCATTATCTGAAATTTTTTTACCATAATTTCCATAATTTTCTAATCTTGAAGAAAAATTAATTCTACCGTAGTCGATCTTTGACTCTTTAAATTCAATTGGATACCATGTCTGTCTTTTAATTCTTGGATCTGGCTGGAAATCTGAATAAAGAAATGGTAATATAACTAGAGGGAATTCTAAACCTTTAGCTACATGAATAGTCATAATTCTTACAGCTTGATTATCGTCTGGTAAAGGAATGGTAAGTTTTTCTGAGTCTCTTTCCCATTCTTTTATAAAATTATATATTGTACTTTTTGATTGATTGGAAAAATCATAACAATAATCTAAAAAGAATTCAAGATATGTATCAAAATGATTTAGCAATCCTAAACTCGAGATAAGAGATTCAATTAATTCATAAAAGTTTAAGTTTTGTATTGATCTAGGATCAAATGAATATCCAAATTTTATTTCTAAAAATCTTGTGAAATCATTCAAAGACCCTTCTAAAGATTCCTTAAAAATCTTATGAGATATTTGATTTTGATTGTTTTTTTCTATTAAAAATCTACAAATATTAATTCTTTCAATTGAATTTTCAGGTTTAAGGTTTAATCTTAACACTGAAAGTAAAAGTTTTATTGAAGATGACTTTTTAAGCAAAAGTGATTCTATTGAGACAACTGGAATTTCAGTATTTGAAATTGATTCAAAAATAGATATTGCTTGTGTTTTCTTTCGAACTAAAATCGCCATAGAACCCCATGAAAAGCCTTGTTTTTTTGCCTCTAGTATTGCTTCTATAGTTTTTTGGACATGAACTGAATCCATCTTGTTTTCAGTAAAATGAATTTCTATTTTTCCTCCAGGAGAATTATTGTTTTTTTGATAAAAAGAATCTTCATAAAAAGAACGATAATTCAAATCAGTAAGTGATTCTAAAGCACCTTTAAAAAAGGTGTTATTAAACTCAACTATATTATCAAGACTTCGAAAATTAATAGGTAATGACTGAGTATTAATTGTTGTTTGATCAAATTTTTTATTGCTCAAAAGATCTAAAAACATATGAACATTTCCTCCTCTCCACCTATAAATTGCCTGTTTTGGATCTCCTACTAAAAATACTGATCCTGATTTACCATTTAAATCTTCACTCTCCAATGCATGTTTAAGGAGTGGTTTTAAATTAGCCCATTGAAGTTTTGAAGTATCTTGAAATTCATCAATAAAAAAATGTCTGTACTTTTCACCTATACGCTCATAAATAAATGGCGCATCGTAGTCTTGAATGACTTCAGATATCTTTTCATTAAACTGTCCAATTAGCATTTTTTTTTCTTCTATTTGATACTTGTTAAGCGTCTTCTCCATCTCAGCCATTAGAGATAAGGGTGTCCATTGCTTATTTAATTCCTCTATTAAATTAAATTTTAAAACAGATTCTTTGGCCTTAAGAAAATATTGATATATTTCTGGAATCATATTATTTGCAATCATTATTAACTCTTCCGAGTTGTTTGTTTTTTTAACAATTCGAGTGCCTTGTGAAAGATTTTTTTCTAGAGAATTTGAAAAAATTCTTTCAAATTTATTTTCAACTATTAAAGAAAAATGTTTAGTGACTGATCCTCGATAAAAAATTGATTCATCCAAACCATTTAATGCTAACTTGTCTAATATTTCTCTTGCATTCACCTTTGCCTTCAGGGCTTCTTTAAATTTAATTTTATTTAATATTTTTTGAGTTTCTTTAAAATCGTGCAATGAATTATTTTTTAACTTTTTAAGAAACTCTCTATCATTTTCATTCAAAATAAGTCTTGCTATTTGAAGCAAACGATCGTTTATAGACTCTTTGTCATTATTATCAATTTTATAATAAACAAAGTCAACTAATGATTTTGTTATTTCTTTTTCAACACCAACCTGATCAATGATTATTTGAATTAACTCTTTCAAAATTTCATCTTGCTCAACTACTACTTCAAATGATTTTGGTAATTTAAAGTCTAATGCGAATGCTCTAATAATTCGATGGGTAAAAGTATCAAGTGTCAGAATATCAAAACCTGCATAATCATATAGTATGTTTTTTAAAATTCTTTCTGATTTTTTTTGGATCTCTAATTCTTCAATGTTTATTTTTTTCGAAATTTCAAACCTCATTTCCAATTGATCTTTTTTAACAAAATCAGATAAAGTTTCAATTACCCTGCTTTTCATTTCATTCACAGCTTTATTTGTAAAAGTTAAAGCTAAGAGACTTCTAAAATGATCATCATTTGAATTTGAAAGAAACTCTCGAATATATTCAAAAACAAGAGAGTATGTTTTTCCTGATCCAGCAGAGGCATTTATTAAATTAAAGGAGGGTTTTCCCATCATTATCAAATAACATATAAATGTAAGAGTTTCTTTATGTCAAAAAAATGCAAATAAGAAAAAGAAATTATATTTTTGTATAAAATTAAAAAACTATTAACATGGCATTTTCTCTACCTACTTTACCATATTCAAATGATGCATTAGAACCTCACATTGATAAAAATACAATGGAAATTCATCATGGAAAACATCATAACGGTTATACTACAAACTTAAATGCATCAGTCGCAAACAGTGATTTAGAGGATAAATCTATTGAAGAAATACTTAAAAATATTGATATGAATAATGCTGCTCTAAGAAATAATGGAGGAGGATATTTTAACCACTGTTTATTTTGGGAAAGCATGAGCCCAAATGGAGGAGGTTTACCTACAGGTAAATTATTAGATGCTATTAGTTCCTGTTTTGGTTCATTTGATTCATTCAAAGCTTCATTTTCCAAAGCAGCAGCAACTCGATTTGGATCTGGATGGGCTTGGTTATGTGTTCATCCTGGTGGAAAAGTTGAGGTTTGCTCTTCTCCAAATCAAGATAACCCTCTAATGCCAGGGATTGGATGTGGAGGTTATCCTATTTTAGGATTAGATGTTTGGGAACATGCATACTATCTCAATTACCAAAATAGAAGGCCAGACTATATTAGTGGGTTTTTTAATATAATAAATTGGGATAATGTTTCTAGGTTATATAATTTAAATTTATAATTTTAAATTGATCCATGAATAAACTAATATGCTCTTGTTGACTTTCCCTCATAGAAGTTTATAAAAGCTTTATTTACAACCTTATTTCCTCCTGGAGTAGGATAGTCTCCAGAAAAGTACCAATCTCCCAAATGAGAAGGACAAGATGAGTGTAAATTTTCTATTGATTGGTATATAATTTTAAGTTCAGAGTTCAAACCGCTAAAAGAAAGTAATTCTGCTATTTTGTTAGATATTTGATCTGTACTAAAAGGCTTATATAACTCTTTTACAAAGTTTTGATTCTCTTCAGTATTAGTTGATATTGCTTGTTTGCATTTTTTATATATTGATTTTAAAACACTTGCTTTTGTCCCCTTATCCTCATGTAGAGCAAGTGCAGCATTAAAAGCAATAAAGTCCCCTAACTTAGCCATATCAATACCATAACAATCTGGATAACGAATTTGTGGAGCACTTGAAACAATAATTATTTTTTTTGGTCCAAGACGGCCCAACATTCTAAGAATACTTTTTTCTAAAGTTGTTCCTCTAACTATACTATCGTCTATAATCACAAGATTGTCAGATGGTTTAATGACTCCGTAAGTAATATCATATACATGAGCAACAAGATCATCCCTGCTTGAATCTTCAGTTATAAAAGTTCTTAATTTTGCGTCTTTTATAGCAATTTTTTCAATTCTAGGTTTTAGTGAGACAAGTGATTTTAAATAATCTATATCTCTATTTGAATCTTCTGAAATTGCATTTATAAGTTTATTTTTTATGTGTTCTTGAGCTGCATCTATCATTCCATAAAAAGATGTTTCAGCTGTATTAGGAATAAATGAAAAAACAGTGTTTTCTAGATCGAAATCTATATTTTTTAAAACCTCTGGGAAAATTTTACTGCCCAGGGATTTTCGTTCTTTATATATTTCAGCATCACTTCCCCTAGAAAAATAAATTCTTTCAAATGAACATGCCCTTTTAGGTAATTCATCTAATATTTTTATAATTTTTGAATCTTCACCCTTTTTGGTAATTATTGCATGCCCTGGTTCAAGCTCCTTGACTTTATGAAATGGAACATTGAATACGGTTTGAATTACTGGTCTTTCAGATGCAACTGTGACAATTTCATCATCTTCATAGAAGTACGTGGGTCTTATACCTGCTGGATCTCTTAAAACAAATGTGTCACCATGCCCTAACATTCCAGCTATGGCATAACCTCCATCCCAGTTTTTTGAAGCTTTTGATAGTACTTTTGACATATCTAATCTAGATGCTATTAGAGGAGTAGCCTCAGCCTTAGTGTACCCTTCTTTTTTTAATTTTTTATATATTTTAGCCACAGCAGCATCTAAAAAATGTCCTATGTTTTCCATCATAGTTATAGTATCAGACTTATCCTTTGGATGTTGTCCAAGATCAACCAGGTTATTAAATAATTCGGAAACATTAGTCATGTTAAAATTCCCTGCTATGATTAAGTTTCTATGCCTCCAATTATTTTGTCTTAATAGTGGCTGAACACTTTCAATTGTGTTTTTTCCAAAAGTTCCGTATCTAACATGTCCAAGCATAATTTCGCCAACATACGGAACCTCTGATTTTAAATCTTGTGGACGATTCACTAGATCAGGTTTTGATTCCAAGTCCAAATTAATTCGCTTATTGATTTTATTAAAAACATCCTGAATAGGTTCATTTTTATTTGATCTAATACGACTTATATATCTTTGTCCTGAAGGAAGGTCTAGTTTGATGCTTGCAAAGCCAGCTCCATCCTGTCCTCTATTATGCTGTTTCTCCATCATCAAGTACATTTTATTTATTCCGTATAAAGCAGTCCCATATTTTTCTTTAAAATAACTTAAAGGCTTTTTTAAGTGAATTAAAGCAATTCCACATTCATGTTTAATAGCATCGCTCATAATTCAGCAGTATTTAATAATTCCGTTTTAAATTTTGTTAATTTTGTAAAGATTTTTAAACGTTT
>ERZ1049444.2554-NODE-2554-length-11904-cov-5.786733_pt1 | contig 11904 bp, 15 predicted proteins | sample MGYA00383101_ERZ1049444 | MGnify/ENA primary metagenome ERZ1049444 (study PRJEB29581, sample SAMEA5548371) | metagenome | biome: marine; feature: coastal; material: water | depth 50 m | study: Short-term variability in the microbial, nano- and picoplankton...
TAGTCTTCAGTTCAGCTCCGGCTTCTGGAGATGTTTTCTGGGCAGTATATCAAGGACAGAACGTAGACATAGGTACGCCCTCTAATGATGTAGTAGATACTGCACATATAAAAGACAATGCTATTACAGCAGCTAAGATGGCAGATGATGCTGTTGGTGTGGCGGAGTTAAGTGCTACAGGTACAGCGTCTAGTTCTACTTTCCTTGCAGGAAATAATGCTTGGGCTACAGTAGATGCATTACCATCACAAAGTGGACACGCTGGTAAATATTTAACAACTAATGCTTCAACTGCAAGTTGGGCTACTTTAGATACTGATGCCAACACAACAACTAAAGGTTTATATGAACACGCTCACACTATTAGTGCTAACTATAGTATAACAAGTGGTAATAATGCTATTACTGCAGGACCAATAACCATTAACACAGGAATCGCAGTCACTGTACCGACAGGCAGTGCTTGGGTGATTGTATAGGAGATATAAATGTCAAAAGTTAAAATACAAGGACATGCAAGCGGAAGTGGAACGCTAACACTTGGAGCCCCCAATACTGATAGCGATAGAACGATAACGCTTCCAGACACTACAGGAACTTTACTTGATGAGAATAGCAGTGTACCAGCTGCTAACCTTACAGGCACAGTAGCTGATGCTAGGTTTCCTGCTACATTACCAGCAATTAGTGGTGCTAATCTTACTGGTGTATTACCATTAGCAGGTGGTACTATGACAGGCAATATTGTTGGTGGAGATACCACAGTATCAGCAGTCAATCTTAAAGATATAGGTGTTACAACCAATGCAATAGGTTCAATAGGTGGTGGTACACAGGATATAGATTTGACAGCTGGTAATTCAGTATCGGGAACTGTAGACACAAGCACTACAACTTTTACATTCTCGAACCCGACAGCATCAGATGAATTGTGTACTTTTTCACTTATATTAACAAATGGTGGAAGCCAAACAGTTAACTTTCCAGCCTCGGTAGATTGGGCTGGTGGTACAGCTCCAACACTAACAACTGCTGGAGTGGATATTTTAGTTTTTGCTACAATAGATGGTGGAACAATTTGGCACGGTTTTGCTGCTGCACTTGATAGTAAGACACCTTCATAGGAGAATAATATGTCAGTAATGAATACTTTAATGATGACAGCATCAGGTGCAGGTTCAGCCTGTCCAGAACTTGAAGGAACTCTATGGACTTGGGGTAGTGGTGCTATTGATTATTTAGGACACGGTAACACAACTAATTATGATGTTCCAACTCAAGTAGGCTCTGGAACTAATTGGACTAATAAAGTTAGTCCTAATTCCGCCTCTTCTAAGCATTATATTAAAAGTGATGGTACATTATGGGTTTATGGTGAAGATTCTTATGGTAGTATTGGTAATAGTGCTAACAGTAACCTGTCTTCACCAACACAAATAGGTTCTGATACAGATTGGGCAATGGTTAACGGCAGCAATTCTGTAGCAGCAATAAAAACAGATGGTTCTCTTTATACTTGGGGATATAATTTACGAGGTCAGTTAGGACACGGAGACACTACTAACAGAAATGCTCCAGCTCAAGTTGGCTCTGATACAGATTGGGCATCAGCGGTAACAGCCCCTAGTGCAAATTATTTCATAATGTTGAAAACTGATGGAACAATGTACAGTATGGGTTTTAACAATTATGGTCAATTAGGTTTGGGCGATACTACTCAAAGAGATACACCAGTACAGATTGGTTCTGCAACTAATTGGATAGCTATAGATGTTTTTCACAGGTCGGCAAGAGCCTTAGCATCGGTTTAAATTATAGGAGTAAAGAATGTCAAAAGTAGCAATAGTAGAAAGTGGCTCAGTAGTTTATAGAGGTGTTTTGCCTAAGAGTTGGAAGAACACAGCTGGACTACATAACAGTAGAGATGATTGGGGTGCACTAGCCGAACTTGGCATATATCCTTTAGAGGAAGTTACACCATCTTATGATGGTGATACTGAAAGACTTGATGGCTGGGTAGATGATATTCAAGCAGATAAAGTTGTCCTCACTTGGAATAAACGCTCTCTAACATCAGATGAACTCAATGCTAGAGCATACGCAGTAGCTACAGCATATAAATGGAAAAGAGAAAGTGAATACCCATTAATAGTAGACCAGCTTGATGACATATATCACAATGGTATAGATGGTTGGAAGGCTACGATTAAGGCAGTCAAAGACAAATATCCAAAATAGGAGTAAATAATGGCAATAGTAATTAACGGATCTGGAACAGTAACTGGCATATCAGCTGGTGGACTCCCAGATGGGGTAGTAGACTTAGATACCCTAGCAGCTAACTCCGTAAATGCTGCAAAAATAGTCGATGGAACTATAGTCGTAGGAGATATAGCAGATGACGCTGTAACTGCAGATAAGTTAGCTAACTCAATTAATACTGACATAGCTACTGGTGTAACCGCAGGTACTACTGCTACTGCAGCTTTACCTAAAGCAGGTGGTACTATGACAGGTTCAGTTAAAGGTTCTACAGATACTGATGCAACTAATACAGGTTCAGTAACTTTAAACTTTACAACAAATCAGAATTTTGTACTTACCTTGACGGGTAATGTAACTTTAGCTAATCCAACTACTGAAGCAGTAGGACAATCAGGATTTATAGCATTCATTCAAGATGGCACAGGATCGAGAACAGTTTCTCTAGGAACAGATTATGAAACTGCAGGAGCAGCAGGATTAACATTAACAGCAACGGCATCAGCAACAGATTTAGTTCCATACTTAGTTGTTGCTTCAAACAGAATTTTATTAGGTGCACCGCAACTTGCGTTTGCTTAAAGGAGAGATAACATGGCTTTTGGATCACCACAATGGATGTACGCTTCAGGCGAGGATTTCACTATAGACCAGAGTCTTAGGCTTGAATATGATAGAGAAACTGTTTTAACTAGAACTCCAGCAAGTGAAGGTAATAGAAAGACTTGGACTTTTAGTTGTTGGCTTAAACGTTGTAGTACAGGACAACACGTCTTACTTATGGCTCCGACTGGAAGTGGTGGATATACTCGTATTGAAACTGATGGTGATAGTTTATGGCTCTTACAATATAGTGGTAGTTCTTATGAAATGATGCTTAGGTCTACTGCTGTGTATAGAGATTTTAGTGCTTGGTATCATATAGTTGTTGCTTATGATTCAGCACAAGCAGTTGAAGCAAACAGAGTAAAAATGTATGTTAATGGTTCTCAAATAACTGATTTTTATACTGGTGGTAATTATGGTTATCCTGCTCAAGATTTAGAGGGCGGAATAAATGATGATGAACAACATAACATTGGTCAAACAACAGCTTATCCATCTGGTGGATATTTTTTAGATGGCTACCTAGCAGAAGTACACTTTATAGATGGTGCTGCTTTAACTCCAACCTCATTCGGTGAAACAGGTGATTATGGTGAGTGGAAACCTATAGAAGTAAGTGGTTTAACTTATGGTACTAATGGATTCTATCTTGACTTCGCGGATTCTGCTGCTTTAGGTGATGATGAATCTGGTAATACAAATGATTTCACAGTAACCAATCTTGTTGCTACAGACCAGATGCTTGATAGTCCTACGAATAACTTTGCTACTTTTAATCCTTTAAATAAAAGGTCATCTCTAACTGTTTCTTATACTGAAGGAAATCTACAAGTAAATTCTGCTGCTGGTAGTGGTTATCTAAGTTCAAATGTAACAATGGCATCTCCCGTTGGCTCGGGTACAGGTTCATATTGCGAAATATGTTGGGTGACAAAATCAGGAACTGCAGGTGGTGCTTGGGTGGGTAATGAAATTTCTCATACAGCAGCAGGTATTGGTGATTATACTGCCTATTGGGGGACTGGAGCTGTTTTTAGTTATGGTGCGGCAGATGGTAGTGATACTTGTACTGTTCCAGCTCAAGGTGATATTATTGGTGTGGCGATAGATGATACCAACCTTAAATTCTACCTTAATAATTCGCTTGAAACAACATTGGCACACGGAGTAAGTGGTGAAGGAGTTTATGTAGGTGCTATTGTTTATGGAAGTAATTCAATGGTTCTTAATGCAGGACAAGATTCCTCATTTGCAGGTAACAAGACAGCTCAAGGCAATCAAGATGCTAATGGTATAGGTGATTTCTATTACACTCCGCCTAGTGGATATGTAGCATTATGTACATCTAACCTACCAGATGTAGCTGTTACACCTAGTGAGCATTTTAATACTGTTTTATGGACAGGCACTACCGCAGACCAAGCTATTACTGGAGTTGGTTTTCAACCAGATTTCGTTTGGATTAAGCAAAGGTCTGGAACTTATAATCATTATTTGAATGATGCTGTTAGAGGACAAGGAAAAACTGTTTTCTCAGATGGCACTTGGGCAGAGTATGACTATGGAGTTACTCAGCTCGAATCATTTGATTCGGATGGATATACTTTAGATGGTGATGGAGCTTATGTTAATTCAAATGCAGTAACTTATGTAGGTTGGAACTGGAAAGCAGGAACTACAACATCTGGAACTACAGGTGGTCTTGGTACAGGAAAGGCATATTCAGCTAGTTATAATACAGATGCTGGTTTTTCAATAATTTCGTGGATAGGAAATGCAACTGCTGGTCACGAAATTCCTCATCATCTGGGTGCTGCTCCAGAAATGATTATTCAAAAGAATAGGGATAGTGCTGCTGCTTATTGGGCTGTATACAACGAAGCATACACAAATGATAAAAAGTTTTATCTCAATGCTACCCAAGCACCAAGTTCACTCACAAATTGGATGGATTTTGATGCTACTAATATGACTTCAAATGAGAACTTAAATAATAATAATGCAAATGATGAAAATTTTATAACTTATTGTTTTAGAAGTATAGAAGGTTACTCGAAGATGGGTTCTTATACTGGTAATTCTAATGCTGATGGTACATTTGTTTATACAGGATTCAGACCAGCTTATGTGATGGTTAAAAATACAAGTGGTTGGAGTTGGTATATTCACGATTCAGCAAGAGAACCAAATAATGAGAATGATGTTTTTTTACTGGCAGACTCTACTGCTGCTGATAGTGCTACAGATAATTCCCATATGGACTTTTTGTCTAATGGTTTTAAATTAAGGACATCAAGTGTTATTGGTAATGGTTCATCCTATACTTTAATCTACATCGCATTCGCAGAAACACCTTTTAAATATTCAAACGCACGATAGGAGCAAAATATGTGGTACTACAACGCACAAATAATTAAGACACCAAAGACTATGGTGATAGATAACATCACATATCCTAAAGCGATATTTCGGAATAGTGATACACTTGCATCATTGGGAATCAAACCCTACAGTGAAACAACACCTGATAATAGATATTATCATAATGGTGCTTATACTGTAGATACAAGCGGTGATGAAGTCGTAGGCACTTATGCTGGAACTGCTAGAGATGTAGCAACACTTAAAGCAAGTATGCTGGACACAATCAATTCACAGGTAGCCTCTAAGCAAGGTGCTATAGACTGGTATTGGGCGAGAGCAGACAAGGGTGGCACAGCAGTACCAAGTAATATTGCTACTTATGCTACTACGATTTATAGCGAACAAGCTACCAAAGAAGGTGAAGTTAATGCGTTATCTACCTTGGATGCTATAAAGTTATACGAAGCTAAACCTCATACCGAAGTAAGAAAGGTAGATAATGGAGATGGAACTTACGGACCAGCAACTACATCATCTACCAGACATATTAATATGCTACAACATTGGACAGCCAATCCTAATGATGAGGTTGATCCAGCTTTCGTAAGCCTAACTGCAGATTAAAGGAGTAAACAATGGCAATAACCAAAATAACAGGTGCTAGCATTGCAGCAGACTCAATCGATGGCACTAAGATCGCTGATGACGCTATTAATAGTGAGCACCTAACTGACGGTGGGATCGATGATGTCCATATAGGTGATGTTGCTGCAAGTAAATTAACTGGTACTGTAGCAGATGCGAGATTTCCTGCAACTTTACCTGCTAAAAGTGGAGCTAATTTAACTAATTTACCTGCACAAACTCTTGCTGGTTTAACAGACACAACAGTTTCAACTTCTGATCCAGCAATTACAGCTAATCCATCATCAGGAGTAGGGCACGTTTGGTTTAATAGAACTTCTGGTGAATCCTATATTTTATCTGATGCGACTTCTAATAATAATGTATGGAAGAATATAGGACCAGGTACTGGTGATGTAGAGCCTGTAACTTATGTAACAGCAACTGGACCTGATAGTGCAGCTGGTGTCACAGACGGTGACTATAAATATCATATCTTTAATGCTACAAAAACTGGTTCTGCTGGTTTTGTTGTTAGTAGTGCTGGAGATGCTTCTACTTCAAATACTGTTGAATATCTAGTGATTGCTGGTGGCGGAGGTGCTCAATCATTTTATTTAAATGGTGGTGGCGGTGCTGGGGGTTATCGTGCCTCTTGGAATAGCGAAGCCTCTGGAGGTGGAGCCTCCTCTCAAAGTGCAGTTACTCCTACCGTTGGAAATCATAGTATTACTGTTGGTGCTGGTGGGGCTGGGGGTATTTATAGTGTAACCAATTCATCACAAGGTTCTGCATCAAGTTTTACTATGGGAGCTGGAGTTTCAACAGTTGGTGGCGGAGGTGGATCTAGCCATACTAGAGCGGGTACTACTGGAGGTTCTGGTGGTGGCGGTGGCGGACCCAGTACAAACCAAGCAGGATTAGCTGGAACTGCAAATGAAGGATATGCTGGAGGTAGTGCGGGTTCTGGTAATTCTAACCCTGCTAGAGGTGGTGGCGGAGGTGGAGCTGGTGCAGTTGGTCAAACTGGTGCAAATGATTCAGGCGGAAACGGTGGTGTTGGGGTTGCATCTACAATAACAGGGTCGTCAGTATATCGAGCTGGAGGCGGCGGCGCTGGTAGTTATGATGGCGGTGGCGGTACTGGTGGTAATGGTGGTGGAGGTGATGGCTCTAATACTAATACATCAGCAGATGGTGATGCAGGTACAGCAAACACTGGCGGTGGAGGAGGCGGCGGCGGTGATAGCGTGGATAACACAGGCGGTGCTGGTGGTTCTGGAGTAGTTATACTTCGTTACAAATTCCAAAATTAAGGAGATAAGATAATATGGCACATTTTGCAGAAATAGACGCACTCCAAAGAGTTATTAGAGTTTTAGTAGTTGAGGATATAGATACTCAAAACAAAGATGGCAATGAAGTAGACTCAATTGGAATGAAATATCTTAATAAAGCTTTTGGTGGTACTTGGTTAAAGACTTCTTATAATACTATTGGTAATGTTCATAGATTAGGAGGAACACCATTTAGAAAGAATTACGCAGGTACTGGATTTACATACGATTTAACGAAAGATGCTTTCATTCCACCTAAACCATACGCATCTTGGACATTAGTAGAAGCTACTTGTCAATGGACAGCACCAGTAGCTAGACCAGCAGATGGTAAGCAATATGATTGGAATGAAGCGACAACTAATTGGGTGGAGGTAGTCTAATGACTGACAGGCTTCGTAACAATTTAATTGCAGGACTAGTCGTCTTTGCTTTCTGGTGTATATTCGTTATACCAGTAATGGCAGTCCCAATAGTTACTCAAGCCACAAGTGATTCAACAGTAACTAATACTACAAATACGATAACTCGTATTAAGACGAATCCGCCTAGTGCAATCTCACCTAGTATCAATAGTAGCAATAGCGATTTATGTACAGTCGGAGTATCAGGAGCAGTGCAGACACAGATACTCGGTATCAGTACTGGTCAAGCGTATAGAGATGCTAATTGTGAGAGACTTAAGATAGCTAAAATTCTATACGATATGGGCATGAAGGTCGCAGCGGTTTCTGTGATGTGCCAAGATTTTCGCACTTGGGATGCGATGAATAAAGCCGGAACACCGTGTCCGATAGCAGGAAAAATAGGAACGGAAGCAGAGGAATTATGGAAAAAGAATCCAAAACAAATACCAAAGAAAGAAAATGTTAAGTCGATGGATCGGGGTGATTTCCTTGAAAAACTCATGTCTGGTATTCTTGGCGTTGTTCTTCTTGCTATGCTTGCCATGTAAAGCAGATCCTGAGATAATAGAGCATACCATAGCAGACGATGGCTGGGTAGAAGTTCCGTTAGATTTTACATTCCCTTTTTGGGGGAATAGTTACACAACTAGTTTTATGTTTAGCAACGGTGTCGTGGGTTTTATCAGCCCGAATGATATTCCGGGCACGGGAATCGTTAATGACGGTTTGTGTTGTAGTGGAATTGATTTTGAAAATGCCAGTTATTCTAGTATGTCTAATCAAGGTTATGGTGGAGTTCGTTTTGACTTTACGATAATGCCTTGGCATACAGACTTGATTGACACTGGTCCCGGTCATTTCTATACACAAGGAGACTCCACATTCCAGAAGTATATGTGGGAAGGAGTTGATGAATATTATCAGACAACTCGTGAAAATACTTTTGACCTAACAATATATCCTCTTGGTAATATCCACATGACTTACCAAGAACTCGACATAGCCAATCATAGTGTAACAGTCGCTGTGGTAGGTGATTTATCTGAAGGTGAGTATATACAATGGTTTTATAACCATCCAACTAGCGGTGCTATTTATTGGGATACTTCAGAGTCAGCACCAGTAGATATAGGTGAAGGGGCTAGCATTTGTGATGTAGTTCCTCTTAGTTCTTTAGTCTGTGATTATTATCCAGCAGCTTATGCGGAGGCTTATTATGCAGAACAATGCAATGCTAATAGCTTGTATGATACTGGTTGTGCTGGTTATTGGGAAGCTTATAGTAACCAACAGTGCTCTTTAGATAGCTTATGGTCAACAGCATGTCCTAATTATGAGACAGCTTACTTAGACGATCAATGTGAAACCAACCCATTATATTCGGTATATTGTCCCGGTTATGCGGCAGCAATAGCTGAAGAAGAAATTGAACAAGAGCTTGAAGAAGAATTTGAGGAAGAGTGGGAAGAGTTTCTTACTTATGAAGTAGACACAACATTATCTTGGGATAACTTTGAATTCGATACAGAATTTACTGATATACCTGTTTTTGAAGTACCTGTTATTGTTGATGACTATAGCGTTGCTCCCGAAGTGGATTTTGAAATGACGTTTGAAGAATTGATGGAAGAATTTGAAGATTTTGAAATGCCCTCAATGGAAGACTTTGAACCTATCATAGAACCTATGGAAGATACTATGGAGGAGTTTGAGGAGTTCGAAGAACCTCCTATGGAAGAGTTTGAAGATACACCAATGGAAGAAACTATGGAAGAACCAGAAATGGAGGAACCAATAGATGAGCCAGAGTCAGAAGAAGAAACCATATCGGAAGAACAAGAACAAGAGGAGTCAGAACAAGAGGAAATAATTGAAGAAGAATCGGAAGAGGAAGAGACTGAAGAAGTTGAGGAAGAAATTGAAGAGGAAACTGAAGAAGTCATAGAGGAAGAACCTAAAGATGATGACAGTATTATGTTAGCTGAGGCAGAGCCTAAAAAACCTACTAAAAAAGAAATACAAGCAGCTAAAGAAAAGAAAATGAAAGAGATTATTATTAATAAGCTCAAGTCATTAGCTAAGGAAGTTGGTGAAGCCTCTACGTTACAAGCACAAAAGGATTTACAAAATTATATAATAGCATTATTAGGATTTAGTTCTGGATTTAATACTTATGGATCAGAACTTATTGATGGTAATTTTTATAAATATGAAGAGATATATCAGAATGTTCGTCTTCCTGAGAATCAAAGGGGCTTACTAAATGGTTTAGCAAGTCAAATATTACACGAGAAAATGGTGGACATGCAATGGCAGAAATAGAATACGGTGGTATTAAAGTAGGTGGAAGCAAACTACTTCTGATTGTTCCCTTAATAGGAACTATTATAGGTGGTTTATGGGGTGGTTTTGAAGTATACCAACGATATCTTTCTATGGAAGAAAGAATAAATAGCTTTGTATCTCCTGATTTGTCAGGTTTTGATAAGAACTTAGCGGTATTAACTGAACAGATGGATCTCATAACTAAAGAAGTAGAAATCTATACACAAGAGATAGATATTATTAGAGAGTCTGCTGCTGAAACAGCGGGTTATGCAAGAGATGTTAAAAATGGATTACGAAATGATATTACAAGAATTGAAAAAATTGTCGACCAAGTGGAAGACGATATTAAAGAAGTTGAAGGCGATGTTCGAGAGTTAATAGACATAGCTGAAGGACGTTTTGAAAATAAACGAGATGCGTTGCAGAATGATTATGACCAGAAAGCAGACACTATTAGAGTGGATGTGGATAGAAAATTAACCGATTTAGAAACTCGACTTAACAAGAAACTGCAGAGGGCTCTCGATAATCCTCTAGCGAACAACTAGGGGATAACATGGAAGAAAGAGTAACAAGGCTAGAGACGACAGTAGAAAGACATGATACACAGATTGGTAAATTATTCTCAAGAATTGATGAAACTAATAGATGTATAGCAAAGATTAATACATCTCTTTTACAAATTAAATGGAGTGTGTATGGTGCTCTGGGTTATTATGTTATTACTCAAGTTGGAATCATAGAAGCATTAAAGGTAATATAATGGCATATAGCAAACAAGTTTTGGATCACTATGAGAATCCTAGGAATGTAGGAGTACTAGACGCAACTTCTAAGAAGGTTGGCACTGGAATGGTCGGTGCACCAGCATGTGGCGATGTGATGCGTCTTCAAATTCAAGTTAATGATAATAATGTTATTGAGGAAGCTAAATTCAAAACTTATGGTTGCGGTTCAGCGATTGCCTCATCTTCATTGTTAACAGAGTGGGTTAAGGGAAAGACTCTTGACGAAGCTTCGCATATTAAAAATACGGAAATAGTTGATGAGTTAAAATTACCACCTGTAAAGATTCATTGTTCAGTTTTAGCTGAAGATGCAATAAAGGCGGCAATAAATGATTTAAAAGACAAAGCTAGCTCATAATTATGGCAATAACACTTACTAAAAAAGCAGCGCAGCGCATGACTGATTTCTTATCCAACAGAGGATCTGGAATGGGAGTTAGGTTGTCTGTTAAAACAACTGGTTGCTCAGGCTTAGGATACAATATGGAATTTGTTGATAATATTAACAAAGATGATACCCTTTTTAATGATAAAGGGGTACAAGTAATTATTGATGCAAAAAGTTTAATCTATATAAATGGCACTGAGGTTGACTTTCAAAAGGAGGGCTTAAATGAAGGATTTGAATTTAATAACCCTAATTCAAAAGCTGAATGTGGTTGTGGTGAGTCGTTCACCGTTTAAATATCTAATTTAAGGAGAAAGATATGATAGGATTTTTAACAAATATCGCACCGATTATGTTGGGTTTTGTTGCTAAGTTATTCGCTCTTAAAAGCCAAGCAGCCTCAGATAATCAAAAATTAATGATACAATCACTTCAAGTAAGGAATGATTCTATCAACCAAGCAAGAGATAGAGCAGACAAGGAAAGCCCTATGGCTGCTATGAATAGACGAATTATAATTTTAGTCATATTGGGTCTGGTTATATTCACGCAGGTAGCACCTGTAATATTTGATGTACCAACAGTAATACCTACTATAATTAAAGGTTTTAGTTTCTTAGGTATTCAACTAACCCCAGATGTGGTAGAATATGCTACTGTAGAGGGTTTGCTCAAAATGGAAGAGGTCTTCTCATGGGCTACAATGATCATTGAGTTTTATTTCGGAGCCCAATTAGCTAAGGGAAAATAATTTTAATTAAGGAGATTTTATGTTTACAAAATCACCCGCAGTGGACTTC
>ERZ1049444.2557-NODE-2557-length-11883-cov-3.895418_pt1 | contig 11883 bp, 13 predicted proteins | sample MGYA00383101_ERZ1049444 | MGnify/ENA primary metagenome ERZ1049444 (study PRJEB29581, sample SAMEA5548371) | metagenome | biome: marine; feature: coastal; material: water | depth 50 m | study: Short-term variability in the microbial, nano- and picoplankton...
ATGCAGATGCTGTCATCCCACCACGCTAGAATGCAAACTCTGGAAGGCTTCTGGACCATGCTGGCCCATGAGTAGGGTGGTCTGCTCAATACCGTGAAAATAGCGGTGGGCTTGGGCGTATCTGGGCAGAGCGTGGCCCGTTATCTCGATCTGCTTGTTGATCTGATGCTCGTGCGGCGTTTGTCGCCATGGCATGCCAACGCGGGAAAGAGACTGGAGAAGTCACCTAAGGTCTATATCCGGGATGCCGGTCTCGCACATGCGCTCTTGGGGTCGGAGACGACCGAGGCATTGCTTGGCCATCCCGTCGTCGGTGGATCATGGGAAGGGTGTTGTTTCGGAAACCTTATCGCTGCGGCCCCCAGAGGGACGGAGGCAAGTTTCTATCGATCATCGGTAGGTGCCGAAATTGATCTGATCCTCAAGCTGCCGGACCAGACACTCCGGAAGATCGAGGTCAAGCGCACCACGAGCCCTAAGGTCACCCGCTGTTACCAAGAACAAAAGCGTTGTCATGTCAGGCCATATCCATCCGAATGTGATCGTCATCAGACCTCCGATCATCGATACCAAAACAAAGTAGAAGGCAATCGCGCCTGGCCTTTCCGTCTTATTCAAGCGACGCACCACGAGTAGTGCGAGTGCGGACAGCGCAGCACCCGAAATGCTTATTGCATAGCCTAACAACCGCGCGCGATCTGTAGCGTCAAGGCTTAGTTCTGGCCAAGCGAGGACGACGACCCCTGCAAATCCGAACACGAGCCCGCATATGCGCCACTTGGTAAGGCGTTCGGAAAGAAACTTCACTGCGCCAAGTGCCATTAAGCTTGGGGAAAGCTGCGCAATCAGGATTGCCTCTGCTAGGTTCAAACGCGCCACAGCGGCGAAGGAGGCAAAAAAGGCCGATGCACCGAAACTCGCGCGCAGAAAATGCGCGCTCGGGCGTTTGGTCGCGAGACCACTTGGAAATTCATCGCGCATCCAGAGAAAAATAACCAATGGCAGGATCGCGAAGAAAGAGCGGAAAAAGACGATTTGACCGAGGGGAATGTCGTCGCTGACGGCTTTGACGCTGATGAACATTCCAGCCATCAACACCCCTGACAGTACACATAGACTAATCCCGAGGGTTGGCCGATCTAAGGCTTTCATTCGTGGCTGTCCTGTTTGCTCAACGCATCGCGCAAAGCGTCGCCAGCAAGATTGATCGCCAAAACACAGATGACAATAGCCAATCCCGGCCAGATCATTTGCAACGGGGTTGAGCGAAGATGAACCCGTGCATCCAACAACATCGCGCCCCATTCGGGATTGGGGGGTTGTACGCCAAAGCCCAAGAATCCGAGCGCTGAGATCCCAAGGATTGCGCGCGCGAACATGCCCGTCCAAACGACTGTGAGCGAGGGCAAAAGCGACGGCAGATAATGCCAACGTGCGATTGAGATACCCGAAAGACCCGCCAATCTGGCTTGCACAACGTAGCCGCGGCTTTGCACAGACAGTCCAATCCCGCGCGCGACGCGGGCGTAGCGCATCCAGCCTGTGATGCTGAGCGCGAAGATCAAACTCCACGAGCCTGCGCCTAGCAACCCTGCGATCACAATCGCGGCCACCAGTTCTGGGAACGCAAGGAACGTGTCTGTCACCCGCATCAAGCCCCAATCCGCGAACCGTCCACCAAGGGCCGCGATTAGCCCTATGGTGGTTCCAATGACGAGGCTGATCACAGAGATCAAAAATGCCAGACCGAGCGACCATTGTGCGCCATGTAAGAGCCGCGATAGGATATCCCGCCCGAACGCGTCTGTTCCCAGCAAGAAAATAGTGTTCGGGGCGGACAAGCGTTTCGGGATATTGATCGCCGTGGGATCATAAGGGGCAAACATTGGTCCTACGACCATGAGCAAAACCGTCGCGAATACCAACGCTATAACGCTACGCATTGTTCTCTCCGATCCTTGGATCAATGGCACGGTAGATCAGGTCGATCACTAAATTGACTGTCACAAAAATCAGCGCCGTCAGAACAACGACGGCCTGCACATGCGAGAAATCCCTTGAGAGAATGGCCTGGACAAGGAAAGTGCCAAGACCGGGGCGGCCAAAAATAACCTCGACCAAGACGATCCCTTCGAGAAGGAACGCAAGCTCTAACCCAAAGACAGTAATTACAGGAATGGCGGCATGGGGGGCTATGTGATCTTTGCCAAGCGCACGCTCGGACACGCCGCGACGGCTAATGGCGGGAAGGAACGCTTGGCCGCGGGCTTCTAGAATGCCTGAGCGAATGATCCTTGTGAGCGACGCAGCTACGCCTAAACCAAGGGTAAGTGCTGGTAGAATGGCGTGTGCTGGGGTGCTCGCGCCCAACGCGGGAAGCCACGCGAGCTTAACCGCAAAGAGCAGAATAAGCATCAACCCGAGCCAATACGCAGGGATCGCATTGCCAAGCGATGCAATGCCGACGGCGAAGCGATCAAGCAAACTGCCGGGACGTTTTGTGGCGATCACCGCAAGCGGAACAGACATCGCCAGACCAACCGCGAGCGCAGCACCAGCCAGCGGGAAGGAATAGCTGACGGCGGCCCAAAGATCAGGGCCAACGGGGCGGCCTGTCACGGCGGAATATCCCAAATCAAGCCTAAGCAGTGGGCCAAGCCACGCCCAAAACGCCTGCCAGAAGCCTTTGTCGAGGCCCACTTCTTGGCGCACTTGTTCTATCACATCATCGCTCAAAAGCGCATCAAAACGCGCCATCGCAATCGTTTGCGCAGGATCACCGGGGGCATTCCAAAGCAGCGCAAAGGTCAAGAGTGCCGTGCCCGACAGAACGACAAACGCACGCAACAGAAGGCCGCTGAAGACTTGGATCATGCGGCACCCTCTAGCGCGCCCAATGCAATTGCCGCATCGCGCAGGCTATTGCAATAGGCGCTTTGCGGGTTCGTGGCGAAAGTTTTCGCATCTGCAATTTCTTCAATGCGTCCGTCTTTTAGAACAGCGATTTGATCTGAATGGGCAACCGCATAGCCAAGATCGTGGGTCACAATGAGTGCGGCGAAGCCTTCCTCCTGTTGCAACTCAGAAATCAAACGCGCCGTGTGTTTTTGCGTGACCGCATCAAGTGCAGAAAGAGGTTCGTCAAACAACACCAGCGGCGGACTTGGGATTAAAGCGCGCAAAATCCCTGCGCGTTGCGCTTGACCTATTGAGACTTGTTCGGGGCGGCGTTCCAGCAGCTCTAGGGGCAGTTCCAAACCTGCGCAAAGACGCTCCAAACGACCTTCTTTCAAGGTGAGGCCCTGCGCAACAACCGGCTCCATCACAGAGCGTCTCAAGCTGCATACGGGGTTAACCGCCGTGCGCGGTTCTTGCATCACTAAGGCGGGGCGCGCGCGGTTGGTCGGTGCTGCGTTCCATGTGACGTCGCCCGCAGAAGGCTTTAGAAGACTTAGAATTGCCGCGATCAGCGTCGATTTTCCTGCGCCACTTTCGCCAACAACCGCGAGGGTTTTGCCAGCGGGTAAAGACAGGGAAATGTCGTGCAAAATCACTCGCGATCCGCGTTTGACATGAAGGTTACGCAGGCTCAGCACGGCAAAGACATCCAATTGCGATGCGCGCAAAGGGATTTGGCCGCTTGCGTTTGCGCGCGCTCCAGAATGTCTGTGTTCGGCCCTTGTTCGACCAGCTTTCCAGCGTCCATCACCATCAAAGTTTCTACCCGCTGCGCGGCAAGGCCCAGATCATGCGTGATCAAAATCATCGCGGTCTCTTTCCCATCCAGAAAACTGCTTAGTAATTCCATTGTTGCCGCCGCCACAACCGGATCGAGCGCCGAGGTTGGTTCATCCAGTACAATCAGATCTGGGCTGCCAATCAGCGCCATTGCGATCACAAACCGCTGCTGCATCCCACGGCTCCAGCCCCACGGTCGCTTGCGCAAATCACCGCCTTCGATCTTGAGCGCGCGAAACAACCCATCCTGATCAGCACTACCTATCGCCAAACCAAGCGCCGCTTCTGCCTCTCGCCAGTGAAACGTCATTGATCGTAGCGGATCGAGCGCTTCATCAGGGCTTTGCGGCACATGCGCAACGCTATGGCCTTGCGCACGCAAGTCATCAATCAACGCATGACCAAGCGTTGATTTGCCGGACCCAGACGCACCAACGAGGCCGATGCGGCCTCGTGGTGGAATTTCCAGGGATGTGGGATGAAGTATGGTTCGGCCTGAGCGGATTGCGCTCAGGCCGGTTACGCTTAGTGTCATTCGGTCAATTTCGTCTCATGTGTGATCCAGTAGGTTTCGGTTGGATGTACGCGGTAGCCTGACAGGCCCGCAACACCAACATTGGTTTGGCTCACATGAAAGACGGGGATCAAGGCCGCTTCATCCGCAATAATCTGCTGAATCTCGCCGTAGATCGCTTTGCGCGCGTCATGCTCAAAGGTCAGACGACCTTGCTCTAACAGTTCATCAAGACGTGCATTGGAGAACTTGCCAGAGTTGGATCCACCGCTTGATTTCAGTAAAGTTTCAAGCACCGCGCCTGGATCGCCCTGCGGGGTCGTGACCCATGCTTGCAAGAACAGATCCGCTTCGCCCGCCGCTATCGCGTCATTGCTGGCACCCCATTCTCCGACGGTGATGTTGGCTTTGACACCAATCGCGCCAAGGAAGGCTTGGGTAAGCTCAGCTGTGGGTGGCAGCGCTGCGCGCGAAGAATAGGTGACAATGTCGATTTCAAGAGGCGCGCCATCTAGCATCCATGTGCCACCTTCTTTGACCGCGCCTGCCTCTGCCAAAAGCGTTTCGGCTTTCGCTGAATCGTAGGGCGCGGAAATGTCCGCGGCCCAGCCTTTGCCTGCCGGATAAATCGTGCCCGCGGGAACGCCGCCTACCCCAGAAAGTGCCGCATTGACAATGCCTTGACGGTCAATTGCGTAGGACACAGCCTTGCGGATCAACGGGTTTGCCATTGGGCCACTGGCTGCATTGACCGTATAGAAATAAAGCCGCGCAGTTGGTGCAGAAAAACCTTGCGCGCCAGTTTCTTGGATACGCTCAAAATCCGTCTCTGGATAGTTGATTACAAGATCAACTTCGCCAGCTTCAAAGGCTAAAGCGGCAGTGGAAGGGTTGGAGGAAACGATAGTCTGGGTTGGCCTCGACGCGGTAAAGCTGCTCAGGAACCGCTTCTTTGAACACGTATGGGCCTGTTGCGTTGATGGGGAAGTCTTCAGATGCCGCGCCAAGCACCGCGATTGCGGGTTCAGAAAGCGTCCATGGGAATGCGGCGTTGGGACTGTTGGTCTCGAACACTATGACGTTGCCACCGTCGCTCGTCATGCCTGCGAGATCAAGCAACTTCGCGACGCGCGCATTGTGGCCTGCGTGCTCTTTGTCCGAGATTGGCGTGATCGCGTCAATAACCGCCTGTGCGGTCACCTCAGAGCCATCATGAAAGGTAAGCCCATCGCGCAAAGTCACACGCCATGTCGTTGGCGTGGGCTGTTTAATGCTCTTCGCCAATCGTGGATAAAGGTTCATCTCGTAATCGATGCCCATTAGCGTTTCAGTCACGCCAGTCTGATTTGATATCCAACCGTTATAACTAGCGCGCGGGTCTGGAATCTCAGCCGTGGGGCCGAACCCGATGGAAATGGTTAGGCTGTCTTCTTGCGCAAAAGTAGGCAAAGCAGTGCTCAAGGCAAGGGTCGCGGCGCATGCGAAGCGCGTGAAAAAAGACATGAATAGGTCCTTCAGTTAATGGAGTTCAGTTTGAACGTGGTGGATTGTTTGTCCCGTGCAAGCGTGAGTGCTTCGGCTTGATTAAGCGAAAAAAGTGCTTCTTCCGCGGAAAGCCCTTTAGCCTTTGATTTGGACCAAATGCGGCGCACCGAGGCAGGGGACCATGGCAGCGCCGCTTGGGCAACCCACTGGCGCAAAGGAGCTGGCAGGCAGTCATAGGTTTGCATGGGATCACTGTTGCGTCGTTTGCGAGGCAAGCTCGTGCTTCCCAGGTTACGCGTGCACTTGCGGGTGGTGGCTTTTCGCAAAGCGGGATTTGTAGTAGAATCTGCCACGGGTGCTCTCCATCAAAGACGACAACGATCACGCAACTTACTCAGTTACTAGACACATGCAACTGCTATTGTTACTTAATTTTAAATGTTAAAGGAACGCTGAACATGAAGCGAAATTCCCGCCTGTCACTTGCCTTGCATACGCTCAGCCATATGGCGGGCGATCCTGAGCGAAAGCGCACATCTGCGGACATTGCCGAGCACGCAGGCACCAACCCGGTCGTCGTGCGCCGTGTCCTGGGAAAGCTGCGCGAGGCGGGTCTGCTGGCGTCTGTGAAAGGACATGCAGGCGGTTGGAGTTTGGCCAAGCCTGCGAACAGCATCACGCTTGCAGATGTCTATCTAGCCCTTGATGAACGGTTAGTATCTGGCGGCGAACAAGACGCTGAAGCAATGTATTGCAGTATCGAGAGGGATCTTCAGACGCGCGTCGCGGACGTGCTTGGAGAGATTGAAGAAAACCTTGTTCAGCGATTAAGCGAAACGTCGATCACTGATGTGCACCCAAAGTCGTGCAGCTATTGCGGCAGCTGATGTGAAGAACCTGACAACTGAGCAGTTAGCCAGCTGCTAGTAGGAGATTATAGAACTAAGAAGCTACGACGATTTTCTATTAGCACATAGCCGACAAGAACGGCCGATTCTGTGGAAAAACAATATGTTGCTGGTGCAGAAAGTTGGGCATTTGATGTAGTGAGCCTTCCCCTTTGAAGAGGTCCGCGCCTATATTTAGGACAGCAGAGGACCAGAGATGGCCATGAAGAGACCCAAGCCTGAAGGGTTTCTTGTGAAATTATGGCGGTTTGACGTGTTGATGGCAGCGCAAGGTGCTTAAAGTGCCAAAGAAACAACCAAAGAAGGGGCGGCTTTGACTGAATGATGGCTCGAGCATCCGGCTGCGCCCTGAGTATCGCAATCACGTCTGGCCCTATGACTCTGTGTACCAACGCACGGACGATGGTAGGGCGTTCAGAACACTAAACACTATGGATGGACACAGCCGAGAATGCCTTGTGATCCGAGTAAAACGAAAGCTCAACTCGACCAAAGTGGTCGACGCCCTGACAGACCTGTTCATCTTGCGCGGCGTGCCTGGTGACATCAGGTCAGACAATGGCCCGGAGTTTATCTCTTAGTCTGTCAGGGATTGGATAAAAACGGTTGAGGCAAAAACAGCCTAGATCGAACCTGGGTCATCCTGTGAGAACGGGTACTGCGAAAGCTTCAACGGGCGGATCACAGACGAGCTGTTAAAGGCGAAATCTTCTAGTCGCTACGTGAAGCCCAAATCATCATCAAAAGCTGGATGAAAATTTTAAAACACCAAACGGCCACACAGTGCATTGGGCTGCCGCCTGATGTACCAACGGCCAATCATGCACTAACTCTCAATGTGGACCACTCAAGTGGGGCTGTTCAAAAGTAAATCGCCACATCGCGCAACACATTCTAAAGGTCTTTTGTTCGGCAAGCACGCTGGCTATTTTGAGATCGCGCGCCCTAAGCCTCAAAGCGACCTGCCACACAGGCAACCCATGCGACAGATCGCGTACCTAGTTCATTAAAATTCCACAACAGCCCGAATGGATTTACCTTCGTGCATAAGATGGAAGCCATCGTTAATTTCGTCCAATGTCAACTTATGGGTGATCATCGGGTCAATCTCGATCTTACCGTCCATGTACCAGTCGACAATTTTGGGAACATCTGTGCGCCCCGATGCGCCACCAAAGGCGGTGCCGCGCCAGGAACGACCTGTAACCAATTGGAACGGACGCGTCGAAATTTCCGCACCCGCAGGGGCTACGCCGATGATAATACTTTCGCCCCAACCTTTGTGTGCCGCCTCAAGGGCTGTACGCATAACGCCCACATTTCCAGTTGCATCAAATGTGTAATCTGCTCCGCCACCTGTGAGCTCAACCAGATGCGCGACCAGATCTCCATCTACTTTGGAGGGGTTCACGAAGTCGGTCATGCCAAAGCGCGTGCCCATCTCAACCTTGCCGTCATTCAGATCAACGCCAACAATCTGATCTGCACCTGCAAGGCGTAGGCCTTGGATCACGTTAAGGCCAATACCGCCAAGTCCGAAGACAATTGCTGTCGAGCCAATCTCAACCTTGGCCGTGTTGATCACGGCACCAATGCCCGTCGTAACGCCACAGCCGATGTAGCAAATCTTGTCAAACGGCGCATCCTTGCGCACTTTCGCCAGCGCAATCTCAGGGACAACCGTGTGGTTCGCAAAAGTGGAACAGCCCATGTAGTGGTGAATAGGCGTGCCATCGAGCATCGAAAAACGTGTAGAGCCGTCCGGCAACAAACCGGCGCCTTGGGTGCTACGGATCTTCTGGCACAGGTTAGTCTTGGGGTTAAGGCAATACTCGCACTCACGACACTCTGGCGTGTAGAGCGGGATTACATGATCGCCCACTTCAAGCGACGTTACGCCTTCACCAACCTCAATCACAATGCCTGCACCTTCATGGCCGAGGATCGCAGGAAAGATGCCTTCTGGATCATCCCCGGAACGTGTGAACTCGTCGGTGTGGCATAGCCCTGTTGCTTTGATCTCAACCAACACCTCACCTGCACGCGGGCCTTCTAGGTTCACGTCCATCACTTCAAGCGGTTGTCCGGCGGCTACGGCCACAGCAGCGCGAGTTCTCATGAGTTTTCCTTCCAAATTCTATTTTTCGATCGTCAAGCTAACTGCACATCTGTTAAAAGCAAGCATGTTGAGCCGGATCTAGTCGTATGCCGCGTCCACGATGACTTCGACCTTCAACTCTGTGCGTGCCAGCTTTGCTTCACCGCAAGCGCGTGCAGGGGAATGTCCCGCTGGAACCCAAGCGTTCCATACTTCGTTGAGACCGTCAAAGTCGCTCATATCCGCAAGCCAGATCGTCACGCGCAACATCTTCTCGCGCGACGATCCCGCCTCGGTCAGCAAAGCATCAACGCGGCTCAGGCATTCTATGGTTTGATCCTGAATGGTCGCGCCTTCGCCGACTTGGCCGGTGATGTAGGCGACACCATTATGTTTCACGATCTTAGAAGAGCGCACGCCAGTGCCGATCCGTTCAATCATTGTCTTTTCCTTTTCCGTTTGCAAGCCGCCGCGCTGGGTCAGCTTTGTTTGCGCTAGCCTTGCCTTATGGCATCGTCCCTTGCAAGAGATCTAACAAATGCGGATTTTCCGAATGCAAATGTAAGCGCTTGCATTTTGATTTGCCGAAGGTATGTTGCGAGCAAGAATCAAACGCACATACCCGATAGGATTTCCGCCCATGACTCGCGAATATTTGAAGAAGGCAACTCTGACCTCTAGCTCAGGTGCATCCGAAGTTCATGACACGGTCAAAGGCATCCTTGATGACATTGAAGCAGGTGGCGACGCAAAAGCGCTCGAATATGCGACGAAGTTCGATCGCTTCGAAGGGTCCGTGTTACTAACTCAGGCAGAGATCGACGCAGCGATTGCCTTGGTGCCGGAAAAACTGAAAGCGGACATTCGCTTTGCCCATGACAACGTTCGCCGGTTTGCTGAAAAGCAGAAATCCACGCTCACAGATGTCGAGATGGAGATTGAGCCGGGCTTTATTGCTGGTCAGAAAGCGATCCCAGTTGATGCGGCTGGTTGCTATGTGCCAGGAGGTCGCTACAGCCACATCGCCTCTGCAATTATGACAGTGACCACCGCGAAAGTTGCGGGTTGCCATCACATCACGGCCTGCTCTCCACCGCGCCCAGACGTTGGGATTGCACCCGCGATTGTTTACGCGGCACATATTTGTGGTGCGGATAAAATTATGGCGATGGGCGGTGTTCAGGGCGTTGCAGCGATGACCTTTGGTTTGTTTGGGTTGCCGAAAGCCAACATTCTTGTAGGTCCCGGCAATCAGTTCGTGGCCGAAGCCAAGCGTATCCTCTTTGGTCGAGTGGGTATTGATATGATCGCGGGCCCGACGGACAGTTTGATCCTTGCCGATAAAACTGCAGACGCGCATATCGTGGCGACGGATCTCGTGTCTCAGGCAGAGCATGGGTATAATTCGCCAGTTTGGTTGGTGACGGATGATCGCGCATTAGCGGAAAAAGTGATGGAGATGGTTCCGGGCCTGATTGACGATTTGCCAGAGACAAACCGTGAGAACGCATTTGCGGCGTGGCGAGACTATGCAGAGGTGATCATCTGCGAAGATCGGATCGATATGGCTAAATGCTCCGACGAATACGCGCCAGAGCACCTCACAGTACAGGCCGAAGATCTCGATTGGTGGCTCGATACACTGTCTTGCTACGGCTCTCTGTTCCTTGGCGAAGAAACGACCGTGTCCTATGGCGACAAAGCGTCTGGTACGAACCACGTTTTGCCGACCTCTGGCGCTGCTGGTTACACAGGCGGTTTGAGCGTGCACAAATATATGAAGATCGTCACATGGCAGCGCACAACCCGTGATGCATCCAAGCGGGTGGCCGAGGCGACAGCTCGTATTTCACGCCTTGAAGGAATGGAAGGGCACGCGCGCGCCGCTGATGTGCGCCTTGCGAAATACTTCCCGGGCGAAAACTTTGACCTAAGCGCTGAGGGCTAAAATGTCTGATCCGCGCGACCTTTTTGATCTGACTGGCAAGGTGGCTTGTGTCACTGGCGCGAGTTCTGGCATCGGTCGGCGTGCGGCGGTGACTCTAGCGGCTGCCGGCGCATATGTTGTCGGTGTCGCGCGTCGCAAGGAAGCTTTGGATGGTCTACAAGCTGAGCTTGGTGAGGGGGCCGCGAGCATCGTCGCGGACGTTGCTGCTCGCGCTGGTGTTGAGGCTTTGGTGCATGCGATATCGCAACCCTTTGGCGCGCCAGATATCGTTATCCACGCCGCTGGTGTGAACACGCGCGAACCAGCGGATGATGTGACAGCAGAGGGTTGGGATCAAACGCTGGCGCTGAACCTGTCGGCGCCGTTCTTCATCAGTCAAGCCATGGTGCCTGCGATGAAGGCGAAGGGTTGGGGACGTATCGTGAATTTCGCCTCCCTTCAAACTACGCGCGCTTTTCCCGGTGGGATTGCTTATGGGGCAAGCAAGGGCGGCGTTGGTCAAATGACCCGCGCGATGGCTGAGGCGTGGTCCAAAGATGGCATCACCGCCAACGCGATTGGCCCCGGGTTTTTTCCGACGGAACTGACTGCAGCCGTCTTTGATGACGCAGAGCGCGCTGCACGCAATGCGGCGCAAACCTGCGCTGGGCGCAATGGCACGATGGAAGATATGGATGGGCCATTGCTGTTTCTCTGCTCGGCTGCGTCATCCTATGTTACAGGGCAAGTCTTAATGGTAGATGGGGGGTTTACGGCGAAATGAAAGCACTGGTTTATGATGGCGTTGAAACGCTGAATTACCGCGATATGCCGGACCCTGTTGCAGGTTCGGACACCCATTTGATCAAGATCGAGGCCGTTGGTATTTGCGGCTCTGATATGCACGCCTATCTGGGCCACGACGCGCGGCGCCCCGCGCCACTGATCTTGGGACATGAGGCGGCTGGCACGATTGTTGGAGGCGTGCAAAATGGTCGCCGTGTCACTGTGAATCCTTTGGTGAGTTGTGGCACTTGCGCAGCTTGTAAAGCGGGCCGCGAGAATATTTGCCCAGATCGTCAGATCATTTCCATGCCTCCGCGCGAGGGTGCCTTTGCACAGTATGTCGCGATGCCGGACAGCAATCTGGTGACTGTGCCAGATGCTATTCCCATGGACAAAGCCGCGCTTGCCGAACCTTTGGCCGTGAGTT
>ERZ1049444.2560-NODE-2560-length-11866-cov-4.876894_pt1 | contig 11866 bp, 3 predicted proteins | sample MGYA00383101_ERZ1049444 | MGnify/ENA primary metagenome ERZ1049444 (study PRJEB29581, sample SAMEA5548371) | metagenome | biome: marine; feature: coastal; material: water | depth 50 m | study: Short-term variability in the microbial, nano- and picoplankton...
CAGGTGGAGGTGATGGAAATAATACTGGAACAGGTTCAAACACTACAGGTGGTGGTGGAAATAGTTCTAATTGTTCACTTTCACACTATTCTGATTATCCAGACGGGAATGTTTTTATAGAATTAGATCCAGGAGAATTTGCTAATGTTGATATAGCTAACATTATAAATACTAGTACTGCTTCTCCCTCTATGATAGAATACAAAATTGATGATTTTGGACCTACTAGTGGTTTTAATGGTTCTCCAAGCTTTGATGGTTCTCCAGTATATTTTACTATGGCCCAAAATTATGGACACTTTGATATTTTTGGACACGTTGAAGCAGGGCAAAATTGTGCGCTTCCTTTTACAATTCATATAGACATTATAGATCCCAATTCTGGAACAGGTTCAAACACTACAGGTGGAGGTGATGGAAATAATACTGGAACAGGTTCAAACACTACAGGTGGTGGAGACGGAAATAATAACGGAACAGCTTGTGAGGGGATTACTTTAGAATTTGAAGGACAAGAACAGGAGATGGTTATTGATATAGAATTAAACGATGAAGGTTTATGGATAAACAACGCTTCTGATTCACCTTTGGAACCAAATATAATAACTGATTTAAGTTATCATGCTCACACAGGATCACAAGGAAATCCAGGTAATATTGTATATAAACTTGAAAGTGTTGATGCTCCTGGTCAAACAGGTTCAGCCTCTGACGCATATTCTAGTGCTGAGATTGCGGATGGATTTATTTTTAAAGTTGATTTTACAGGAGTTGAGGGTCATTATCATTTTAATTTCTCAGCTACTTTGGGTGATTGTCAAACACAATTCACAGTTGCTTATGAAGTATACTCTGATAGCTCAGTTGGAGGCCCTGATGGCCCTGATGGCCCAGATGGCCCAGATGGCCCAGAGGATGACTGTTCTTATTATGATCTTGCTGTTGGGGAAAATGCACTTATTTATGATTATATAGATGGTGCTTCAGCTGAAATCTCTCTTTCCGCAGCCATTGAACAACTTAATATTAGTACTTCTGACCCTCAAGTTGTCTTTGAAGTTGTAGATGAATTAGGCGGAGCAGTTGTAGACTTTTATATAGATTCTTCTAATACTTTTAATATTACAATTCCACAAAACGACTACTTTTTAGTAATTGACATTAAATATAATGATCCATCAACAGGAGAATGTTTAGGAGTAATTGCTATTGATATTACAAACAATTTAGACAACCTTCCTCCTGATGGAGATGGTGGAGATGGTGGTCAAGGTAACCAATGCCCGCAAGTGATTTCAGAAAATGGATTTCCTCCTTTTGAAGCTTCCCCCGATTTAGGATCTTTAAATATTAATTTAAATGATTTCTTTGAAGATCCAGATGGAGATATATTAGGATATGGAGCAGCATTCTATGGGTTCCCAGAAGATTTAGCTGTTTCAACTATTGATGAAAATGGACAATTAACAGTTAATTTCAGTGGAGCTACAGGAAATGGATTTATTGAAATAGTTGTAACTGATGGAGATTGTGAGATTTATGAAGGCTTTGAAATTCGCATAGTTAATCCAGTTGCAGAAGGATGTCCACCACAAATACAAAATATAGTTCATATTCCTGTTTCTCCTGTGGCTATACAGGTATGGTTCCCAGTGGAGTTTTTATTTGACACATCGCAAACAGGGCCTTTGACCTTTGATTATGTTGAAATAGAAGATTCATCCTATGCACAATTAAGTTTAGGAGAAGAAGATGGTTATAAGGTTGTTTATTTTGATTTGCCTGAAGAAGGAGCTACTGGATTCACAGAGTTTGATATAAAAGTTTCTACTGCTGATGGTGGATGTGGAGAAGTTTATACTGTTGGTCTTGAAACTGTTTTTGATCAGGAATTTTATGACGATATAGCCGATGGAACTATTGGAGGTCCTGATGGTGGAGGTCCAGATGGTGGAGGTCCAGATGGTGGAGGTCCAGATGGTGGAGGTCCTGATGGTGGAGGTCCTGATGGTGGAGGTCCAGATGAAGAATGTTATGGAAACGCACCTTATCCAGGTGATGAAGGATGGTGTGGTCCTGACACTCCTATAATAATGCTTGATGAAGCCTATAGTCAATTTGAAGATATAGCCGCTAATGATCAACAATCAATAAGTATAAGCAACCCTATTCTTGATGAGCCAGGTGTATATATTGCGAATGTTTTTTCTGACAATCATTGTGTTGGTCAAATATCTGATTGGGATGCTAATACAAGAACCGTAACTTTAGGCTTTTCAGGAGCACCTGGATCTACAGTCGTAGTATTTGAATTACGAAAAGAAGGGGATACTAATTCAGAAGATTGCCCTGCTGTAATGGCTTTCTTTATTGATGTAAACTTGAATCAAGGAGGCGGTGGTGGCCCAGGTGATGGAGGTGATGGAGGTGATGGCACAGGTGGTGATGGAACAGGTGGTGGAGGTGGTACTTCAGGCGGTGATGGCACAGGTGGTGGAGGTGGAAATAACACAGGAACAACATGTGCTGTAACTGGTGTTGTTGCTGGAAACTATACCGTTGAAATGTTTGATTCTTATGGTGATGGATGGAACGGTGGTTATTTAAGTGTTACAGTTGATGGCGTTGAAAGTAAGATAGGAATTCCTGATGCATATGGTGAATTTCCAGAATTGGAAGCTGAATTACTTTGGGATGGAGAATCTTATGAGTTTTCAAAATACACTTTAACCATACCTAGTACTGCTTCAGCTATGTCATTTGCATGGGTGCAAGGAGCTTGGGATAGTGAAGTTTCATATAATATTGTTTATAATAATGGTTTTGGTGGATTTGACCAAATTGCAATATCTGAGACATATCCTGAACCAGGTGTAAAAGTATTAAATATTTGTCCTGATTCAGGTGATGGAGGTGGTCCTAATAATGTTGTCAGTTCATGTGAATGGGGACCTGAACTTTCTATCTTAATAGTTGAACCAACAGCTACTAGCGCAACAAGAGATTTATCTGCTGAAATTGCAGCATTGGAATTACCAGATGAGTATGAGATATATACTTGGAGTGTGTCTGCAGAGTCTACTATGCTAGAGAATTTTGGGACAGTTGATTCAGCTGGAATATGGTCGATTTCACTACCTGGTACAGAAATATGGGCTCATATTGATATTGAGTTTCAGCAACCAGGAAATCCAGAAAATTGTTATGGAACTATTCACTTTAATTTAGAGGCTAGTAATGGTGATTTTGGAGGAGGCGGAGACGTAGATCTTGGTGGTAACGTACCTGGAGGTGGAGGCCCAGACACTAATAATGGTTCTGATTCTGGAAACTCTGGATCTGCTGGAGAAGCTCCATTTCCTGGTGATGAAGGATGGTGTAGTTCAGACACTGAAATTATATACTTACCAGATGTAATAACAACTATTTCTGAAAATACAATTACAACTCAAATTTCTCATCCTCTTCTTGATGAACCAGGAGTAAGCATAGCTGAAGTATTCACAAATAATAGTTCTATTGCATCCGTTAAAGACTTTTTCCCACAAAATAACACTGTAATACTTGATTTAACTGGCCAACCGGGTGGGGTTGCTATAGTTCTTGAAGTAAGAAAAGCTACAAATACAGCACCAGAAGATTGTGCTGCTGTTATGGTATTTATTCTTGGTGTACTTGATCCATCAGAGATGGAATGTCGAGTAACTAATTCATTTGAACCAATATTTGTAATACCAGGCACGGAATATGTTGATATTGATTTAAATCCATTTTTTGAAGGGTTTGGAGGATTTGAAGCGTATTCACAATCATTTAAATTAGATTTAGTTGATCCATTTTTAACAGTAGGTCAAGCTTCTTTAAATGGAGCTGCTTTAACCATCGATTTTAATGGGCAGGAGGGGTACGACATGTTAGTTTTCCAAAACAGTGATTTGGAAGGAAATTGTATTAATCTAATTGAAGTTCCTGTTATTGTTGATCCAGAAGCAGCTTCTTTAAATCCTGATCAAGGAGGGATTGGAAGTGGTGGAGGTCCTGGTCCTGGTGGTGAAGATGATGGCCCTGGTTATGAATGTACAGAGTTTATTGAAGTTGGAGATTTAAATCCAAATGAAAACACATTTTATTTTGAGCCTGGTGTTAGTCCAGTTTCAGTAGATCTTTCATCAGCTCTTGAACAGTTAAATGTTTTCCCTTCAGAAGTTGAAATTGAGGCATTTATATGGAGTGAAATAGGAGATCCTAATGGAACTTGGGAAATTGATGCATCAAACTCGTTTAATATTGAAGTGCCACAAGGTGATTATTTATTAATCATTGACTTGTTCTTCAAAGATCCTTCTACTGGAGAATGTTTAGGAGGTCTAGGACTTGATATTGGTGCTTTTGATACTTCTACAAATTGTATCGTAACTGATATCGACCCACAAGACACTCAAGAACCAGCTTGGTTTATGCCAGGAGAAGTTTTTGAACAAGACTTTCAGGAGTTTTTCTTTAGCACTATAGGAAACGAGCTACAAATTGAATTAGTTTTCTCAAATGACCTAATTACTACAAATGATCTTGGTGATGGAATTATTGAATTTACTGTTGGGGATCAATCAGGAGACGGAATGTTAACAATTCTTGTTACCGATATAATGGGTAATTGTGAACTTTCAATTCAATTACCATTTATAGTTGACCCAAATCCCCCAGAAGGACAGGGTCCACCACCTGACTTTACTTGCCCTCAATATATTGAGGATATCATGCCTTTAATCGCCTCTAATTCTGATCCTAGAGAATACATGTTAGATTTGAATAATTTCTTCTATGTTCCTCCAACTGGAATAAGGTATAGACTACTTCTTCCACCTGAATGGGGCGTTGATTTAGATGGAGATGGTAGTTTTATTGAACCATTCATTGGTATTAATTTAGACGATTCATTCTTAAGAATTAATACGGATAATCGATCTGGATCAGTTATGTTCCAAGTACAATATGAGGTTCAAAATCCTTCCGCAGACAACACTTGTGAAATTCAATTGATTGATTTATTCATTACTGTTGAGGATGAATTGGCATTTATTGAGGAACAATTACAAGAAAATTGCGGTAATAATTTTGACTATTTCACTCTTGGTGGAGATTGGGCTGCACGCACACTTGAACTTGGAGTTCAGGACGATATTAAAATTGAACTTAGAGAATACTTAATTAATCCTAATGCAGATGTTGAAATTTATGTTAGATATGATCTAATGTTCCCTGAAACACCACCTGCAGGTGATGTGAGTGCTACTTTTGATCCAAATATGAATATACCATTGGTAGATGGATTCATTTCTGGAGGTTCAGAATTAATAGTCTTTGCGCCTAGATTTGAAGCAGGACTTGGTATTATCCCAATCGAAGTTTACGATTTCGAAACGGGATGTAATTACAACGCTGAAATTTTCATAGAAGTAGTTGACAACTTAGGAATTGCCGATTTAGATTGTCCACAACCAATTATGGATTTTGCTGAGTTTACAATTACTCAAGACCAAACACTAGAATTAGACTTGAATGATTTCTTTGCTGTTTCAGGTGATGCTAGCGCTACATCAGATTTCTTCTATGAATTTGGAACTGATCCTCCAGGAAAAGTTCAATTGGATTTAAATCAAGAAGATCATAAACTTGTTATAACACCAACTACTGGTCCAGAATCTTTAGGAGATGTATTTATCTTTATCAAAGCTGGAGATTCTCAGGAATATTGTGAAGCTTTTGCTGATATCATGTTGCGTATATTGCCATTAGGTCAAACTGAAAATGTATGCCCAACAGCAACAGAATCATTGACTCGTGAAATTCAATTCCCAGAGACTGGAGAGATTTTGGATATTAACTTAAATGAATTCTTTACAGATGACCAATCTCAATTAGATTTTGATATTTACATCGATAATAACCCTCAAGTTGATTGGAGTATAAACGCAGGAATTCTTTCGTTATATCTTAAAGAATACATTCCGGGCGATGTAGATATAATGATTGATGTTTACGATTCATTCGGATGTTTTACTCATGAAATGATTCACGTTCGTTTTGGAGAATCTTCTGCTGAATTTGTGTTTAATAGATGCCCTGAAATTTCAGAAGCTGGTACAGCTACTCTTAATACTCAGCTTGCTAGTCAAGGAGTAGTTGATGGAAGTATTGTTAGTGATCAGAGTTTTGTGAATATCTCGCTTACTGGAATATTTTCAGATGCAGATGGAGATGAAATTATGTATGATGCATTTAGTCATAATCCAAATGTAGCTAATGTAGAAGTAGTGAGTAATACTTTAGTTATTTACTTCCTACCTGAAAAATATGAAACAGTACAATTTGAATTCTTTGCTAGAGACGGAGACCCATTCTGTGATGCAGGTCAAATGTTTGCTATTTCAAGAACTCCTCCAGTTAATGTAGTTGCAGAGGTTATATGTCCTGAAATAATTTCTCAGGTACCACCAATTGAAGTTCAACAAGGAGCACCTCTTGATATAATTCCACTGAATCAATTATTTGTAGATGTTAGTGCCTCTAATTTTGATTTCTATTCAGTAAGTGAAAATTCTGGATTAGTTGAGGCTAAAATTGATGGAGATAAATTGATTTTAGAATATTCATCAAGTACAGACGGAACTACTAGTGTAAGTGTTGTTTCAACTAATGTTGATGGAACATGTGATGCTGAGTTATTTTTCAGTGTTACTGTTGTCCCACCTGCTGTTAATTTAGCACCTGTCTTTGAGCAACAAAGTATTACGGTAATGGAAAATGATGCTGAAGAAACCAATGCTGCAATTGCAAAATATTTAGATCATGTAAAGGTTTCTGATCCTGAGGGAGCAAACATTACTCTTTCAATTACAGATGGAAATAATCTAAATCTTTTTGAATTAAGAAATGATATTGATTTGTATCTAATAGGCAAGCTTGATTATGAAGACAAAACTTTCCATGAGCTAGAGCTTACTGCATCAGATGGTGAAAAATCATCGAAATATATGTATAGAATAAATGTTGATGATATTCAAAATGCGGCAATTAGTGCAGACTTTAATTTAACTGTTTATGATCAAGCTAATGAAAGTGATACTGCATCGGGTACTACAGGTACAACTGGAAGAAACCAGGCATATAAACGTTTTACTAATCCTAGATTTAGATCTCAGATGGAAGTTGGAAAATGGAAAGTTCGTAAGAAAATAACTGGTGGAGCTGATGCAAATCTATTTGAAATTAATCAAGAAGAAGAATCTTCAGCAGGCGGACCTGAAGCTAGATCAGTTGTTAATATGATAGATGTATTAGACTTTAAAACACCTCCTGACTTTGAAAATCCTCAGGATCATAATCAGGATAATGTTTATGAAGTAATCGTTGAACTTATTAATGAAGATGATGGTGAATCTGAAATCCCAGTAGTTGTTAATCAGACAGAGATTGTTGTTCCAGAAAATGATGCCAAAACGATTGAAATCCAATCAATAGGAGCATCACCAGCTCAGGATACTGATGGTGATGGAGTTGCTGATGTTATTGACAACAGTCCATTATATGCAAATCCTAATCAAGCAGATGCTGATGGTGATGGTGTAGGAGATGTAACAGATGATGACGATCAAGATGGAGTTTGGAATCCAAACGACGCCTGTGCTAATACTACTCTAGGAGATAGAGTTGATATTTATGGATGTTCAATATTCTATTTACCAACAAATAATTTCTCAATAACTAAAACTGAGAAATGTGTTGGAACAAATACCATATCTATTGCTTCAGCTCGAGCTGATCTCACTTACACAGTAGCTGTCTCAGGATCTGTTTCACAGACAACGAGCTTTACAGGATCTAGTCATCAAATTGAAAATCTTTCAGCAGGAACGTATTCAGTTTGTTTAACTGTTGACGGGGTAGCGTCATCTATTTATCAACGTTGTTATAGTTTAACTATTACTGAGCCTCAACCATTAAGTGTATACAGTATGACCGATCCTGGAAACAACTCTGTTACATTTAACTTGGATGGAGGAACAGTTTATAACATCACTCATAATGGAATGACTACCCAGACAGATCAGTCTACTTATACGGTTTCTTTAAAATCAGGAATCAATACTATAGATATAAACACTGGAATTGGATGTCAGGGTGAATTTGGAACCACTTACTTTAATTCAAGTCCAGTTGATTTAGCACCTAATCCATTTAATAGTTCAGTGAAACTATATGTTGGAGGTGACGATGAAGCTGTTTCAGTGAGTGTGTTTAATATGACAGGTAATCAAGTTCTTAGAATAGATAAAGTATTAGAGTTTAATTCAAGAACTCTAGAGATAAATACTACATCACTAATGACAGGAACGTATTTAATTAAAATTAATGGAGCAACAACTCAACAAACATTTGTTGCTATAAAACAATAGAAAAATGAAGCGTTTATTTATAACATTATTTGGTTTTTTAATAATTATTAGCTGTTCAAAAGGAGGAGGAGATGCCCCTGCTCCTCCAGTAACTCCACCTGTTGTGGTTATATTGGAGCCTGGAACTCCTGCATTGATATCTCCTGCTAATAATGAACCTTGTGAAGATGGAACTTCAATAAATGATACCCAAAGTGAGGTTAATTTTCAATGGGGAACTACAGATAACACTCAGAATTATGTTATAACAATAACTAATTTGATTGATAATAGCGAATTAACATTTAATACATCAGATGCTAATAAAGTAGTTGCCTTATCTAAAACAGAACCTTATAGATGGAGCGTAACAGCTCAAGGTGAGACTGGATCAACACCAGCGCAAAGTTCTTTATGGAAATTTTATTTGGCTGGGGATGCTCAAGTAAATTATGCACCATTCCCTCCTGATTTACTTTCTCCAAAATCTGGCTCAAATGTTTTTGCAGTTAATAATGAGGTGACCTTAACATGGGGAGCTTCAGATGTGGATAATGACTTGAGCACTTATAAGGTTTATATAGATGATGTGGACGGATCAACGCTACTTGGCTCCTATAGCCATACTGCTGAGACAACTAGTATAGCTGTTAGCGTATCAGCAAATACACTTTATTATTGGAAAGTCATTGCAATAGATGCTAATGAAAATGAGAGTGATTCTGGAGTTTATACTTTTAGGGTTCAATAATATTATTAGAGTATTAATTTTTTTAACTGTATTGTAAAATAATAACACTTTTTAAAAAGGCTTGAGTTTACTTAATCAAGCCTTTTTAATTTTATCTTAAGTCTATGAAAACTAATAAGGAATATTGGAATAAAAATCTAACCTATCTTAAATATCTTCTTTTTATCTGGTTCATAGTTTCTTTTGGTGCAGGGATTCTATTTAAAGACATGCTAAACTCCATTAGTATTGGTGGCTTTCCTCTTGGATTTTGGTTTGCTCAACAGGGATCTGTATATGTTTTTGTAATCTTAATTTTTATCTATGTCTATCTAATGAATAAATTGGATAAATCCTATGGATATGAAGATTAATCAATCAAATAAATTTAAATAAATATGAGTGTTCAATTATGGACCTATATATTAGTAGGGACTACATTTGCATTATATATTGGAATAGCTATTTGGTCAAGAGCTTCATCTACTAAAGAGTTTTATGTTGCTGGAGGAGGAATTTCTCCGTTGGCTAATGGAATGGCTACGGCAGCAGACTGGATGTCTGCAGCTTCATTTATTTCAATGGCAGGTTTGATCTCATTCCTTGGTTATGATGGCGCAGTATACATAATGGGATGGACTGGAGGATATGTGCTTTTAGCCCTATTACTGGCCCCTTATCTTCGTAAGTTTGGAAAATTTACAGTGCCAGATTTTATAGGAGAAAGATACTATTCTAAAACTGCTCGAATAGTAGCTGTTATTTGTGCTTTATTAGTTTCCTTTACCTATGTTGCTGGTCAAATGCGAGGAGTTGGCGTTGTCTTTTCTCGATTCCTAGAGGTAGATATTAATACAGGTGTTGTGATTGGAATGATTATAGTTCTATTTTATGCTGTTATGGGAGGTATGAAAGGAATTACCTATACTCAAGTAGCCCAGTATTGCGTTTTGATTTTCGCTTTTATGGTTCCTGCAATATTTATCTCATTTCAAATGACAGGAAACTTTATACCACAGATTGGTATGGGTTCAACTATAAATGATGGGTCGGGAGTTTATGCTTTAGATAAACTAAATGATATTAACACTGAATTAGGTTTTAATGAATATACAAATGGAAGTAAATCTCTATTGGACGTTCTTGCAATTACTTGTGCTTTAATGGTTGGAACAGCAGGACTTCCACATGTTATTGTAAGATTTTTTACAGTTAAAAAAGTGAGTGATGCTAGAAAATCTGCTGGTTTGGCCTTACTTTTTATTGCTATCCTATATACGGCTGCACCTGCCGTTTCAGTTTTTTCAAGAATTAATTTAATTTCCACCGTAAAAGACAATCCGTATACTTCAATGCCAAAATGGTTTAGTAACTGGGAACAAACAGGTCTTTTAAAGTTTAATGATAAAAACAATGATGGAAACATCCAATATGTGGCAGATCCTAAATTAAATGAATTATACGTAGATCCGGATATCATGGTTTTAGCTAATCCTGAAATAGCTAATATGCCTCCATGGGTTATTGGACTTGTTGCTGCAGGGGGACTGGCTGCTGCTTTATCGACTGCAGCAGGTCTATTATTAGTAATTTCATCCTCAATTTCTCATGACTTAATCAAAAATATTATTAACCCTAAAATAACTGATAAAGGTGAATTATGGGCTGCAAGAATTTCAGCAACATTTGCTGTAGTTGTAGCAGGATATTTTGGAATTAATCCTCCAGACTTTGTTGCAGCAGTTGTGGCATTAGCTTTTGGCCTTGCTGCAGCATCTTTTTTTCCAGCAATAATTCTTGGAATTTTTTATAAAAAAATGAACAAGGAAGGAGCAGTTACTGGGATGTTGATTGGAGTTCTACTTATGCTTTATTATATTTTAAAATTCAAATTTGGTGTGTTTGATGGTGGAAAAATTGCAGTAGAAGGCTTAAAAGATCAATGGTGGTTTGGTGTTTCCCCTGAAGGTTTTGGGGCTGTAGCCATGCTATTCAATTTTCTTTTTGCATTATTGGTAAATAAATTTACTACACCTCCACCTATGGAAGTTCAAAATATTGTAGAAAATATTCGAATCCCCATTGGTGTAGCTCCTCCAAATAATCACTAGCTTTATTTTTTAATACGATTTACAAATGGCCAATTATAAAATTAATAGTCCTGAAGAGTATAAAAGAGTTTATAATGAATCTGTAAAACAACCAGAAACCTTCTGGAATGATTTGGCTAAAGATAATTTTAGATGGCAAAAACATTGGGATTCAGTTTTAAATTGGGATTTTCAAAAACCTGAAATTAAATGGTTTGAAGGGGGAAAGCTTAATATTACAGAAAATTGTTTAGACCGTCATTTAAAAGATAAGCCACAAAAAACAGCTATTATTTTTGAACCTAATAATCCTAAAGAGTCATCAGAACATATTTCTTATGAAGCACTTTATCATAGGGTAAATAGAATGGCAAATGTTTTAAAGGCCCAAGGTGTGAAAAAGGGTGATAGAGTTTGTATCTATTTGCCAATGATTCCTGAATTGGCAATAAGCGTACTGGCTTGTGCAAGAATTGGCGCGGTTCATTCTGTTGTTTTTGCTGGATTTTCACCGCAAGCCTTGCAATCAAGAATTGAGGATGCCGATTGCAAAGTCTTAATTAGCACGGCTATTTCAAAACGTGGTGGTAAAACTATTTCTTTATCTGACA
>ERZ1049444.2568-NODE-2568-length-11840-cov-7.932881_pt1 | contig 11840 bp, 9 predicted proteins | sample MGYA00383101_ERZ1049444 | MGnify/ENA primary metagenome ERZ1049444 (study PRJEB29581, sample SAMEA5548371) | metagenome | biome: marine; feature: coastal; material: water | depth 50 m | study: Short-term variability in the microbial, nano- and picoplankton...
CTCGACATCGTAAAACCGCAACAGAAGCTTCAAAAGCGTCGATTTCCCCGCCCCCGACCGGCCCACCAAACCTATTTTTTCCCCCGGTTGGATGGTTAGATTAAGGCGGTCAAGCCCACCCCTGTCGCGGCCATAATAGTGGCTTAGTTCACAAATCTCGATCTTGGCCTGTGGCACCTGCAGCAGTTTGGCCTTTGGCACATCCACCAAAGTCACCGACTGGGCGATGGTCTCCATGCCGTCAGACACCTTACCAAGTACCCGAAATATCCCCGTTATTAGGTGAATGACCCATTCGCTCATGCTATCTATCCGCAAGGCCAACATTGTGGCCGCCACAACAGATCCGACCTGAACCCGATTGTCCAACCACAAAATCACCGCCCCACCAACAACCGTGACCATCAACAACCCATTAAGAAGCGATAGTGTAATCTCCATCTTACTGACGAGACGATTGACTTGGAAAAAAGCCACTCTGGCAGTTTCCATACCCTGTTTGACATACCCAATCTCGGCTTTGTCATGGGCAAACATTTTCACCGAATGGATGTTGGTATAGCCGTCAATAATCCGGCCATTCAGGGCCGATCTTGCCGCTGACGCCGTTTTTGACGCCTTTGCAACCCGCCGGATCGTCCAGCGCATCAGCAGGCTATACAACAGCAACCACACCAGCAATGGCAGGATCAATCTTGCATCGGTCTGTAACAGCATCAGCAAAGCCCCAAACACAAAGGCAATCGCATAGCCTAGACCACCAAATACTTGCCCTAATACTTGTGAGATCGAATTGGGCGTTTCCATGACGCGATTGGCAATACGGCCAGCAAAATCATCCTCAAAACTGCCAACCGAATGCCCGAGCACCTGCCGATATGCCCGCCACCGTACCAGCATCGCAGAGTTCGCGTCTAGCGTTTGATTAAACAAAAGAACGTTTAACCCAAACAGCACGGGACGGATCAGCAGATAAAAAACCGCCAAGGCAATCAGCCCCGGAACCGCATAGTCAACAATCAGGTTAGGCGTGGTATGAATCACATCAACAAACCAGCCCACCCCAAAGATGACCCCCAGTTCCAACGCCGCGATTGACATCTCAGTCAAAGTTATCAGCGCCAGAAGACCATAAAACGGGCGGCAATATCCGCGCAAAAACGCCCACAGCGTGGTTGGTGGCGTATCGGTTTGCGTATACTCACTATAGGGATCAATGAGATTTTCAAAATAGCGGAACATGGGCAGCCCCTGATATAAAATTAAAAGCCTTTCAAAATACACGAATTTATAAAAAATAACATTCTTTAGGTTGTATTTAATCCTGTCGCGTGATCGAGGCAACCACCTTGAAAATTACCTATTTTACCATCACCTCAAGCGCGTTACCGCCTAACAGCCTGCGATCAGGTTTCAACCTGATGTCTTGGCAGGCAATCTGGTGCAGGGAAATTCCCACAAATATTCACCAAAAGACCACCATTTTATTTAGAAAAATCTGGCTATTTTTCGAAGTCTATATCGATAAACCCGCCAGATTGACGATTCCAAAACCCCGCATAAAGACCCCGTTTTGCCAAAAGGTCTGCATGGGTGCCATCTTCGACAATGCGGCCCTGTTCCATCACCAATATGCGGTCCATTTGCGCGATGGTTGACAGACGGTGGGCAATAGCGATCACGGTTTTTCCGGTCATCATCTGGTAAAGCGTCTGTTGAATGGCCGCCTCGACCTCACTGTCCAGAGCGCTGGTCGCCTCGTCCAAAAGCAGGATCGGAGCATTTTTCAAAACCACCCGTGCCAGACTGATGCGCTGGCGCTCGCCACCCGACAGTTTCACCCCGCGCTCGCCCACATGGGCATCATAGCCCGTGCGCCCTTCGAGATCTTGGAGGTTCAAAATAAACTCATGAGCTTTGGCCTGACGCGCGGCCTGGATCATCGCTTGGTCACCAGCGTCTGCACGGCCGTATAAAATATTATCGCGGATCGACCGGTGCAGCAAAGCACCCTCTTGCTGAACCATACCGATCTGACCCCGCAAGCTGTCTTGGGTGACGTCAGACACGCTTTGCCCGTCAATCATGATCTGCCCGGCCTCGATGTCATAAAACCGCAGTAACAATTTCAATAATGTCGACTTTCCCGCCCCAGAGCGCCCAACCAGACCGATTTTTTCACCGGGCTGGATGGTGAAAGACACATCGCTAAGCCCACCGCTTTGACGGCCGTAATGATGCGACAGGCCCTGCACTTCGACCTTGCCCTCGGTGATGGTAAGCGGTTGCGCCCTTGATGTATCAACCATCTCAATCGGCTGTGAAATGGTCTCCATACCTTCGGAAACCACACCCAATTGACGAAAGAATGACGACAGCGCCCACATGATCCAACCGGTCATCGCGTTCAACCGCAGGGTCAAGGCGGTTGCCGCCGCCACCACCCCGATGCTGGCCTCCCCCTGCATCCACAGAGCAAGCGCCCAGCCAACCACGCCTACGATCAACAGCCCGTTCAGCACCACAAGCCCGATTTCCATCAATGTTGAAATGCGCATCTCAACCTGAAAGGTCTGGCGCGTGGCCTCGATCGCCGTTTTGGCATAACCCAGTTCTTCATTACCTTGGGCAAACATTTTCACCGAATGGATGTTGGTATAGGCATCCACCACCCGCCCCGTCACGGTCGAACGCGCATCCGATGACGCCTTAGAGGCCGGCCCAACTCGTTTGATCGTCCAGCGGATCAGCACCCCGTAGAGTAAAAACCACCCCAGCAATGGCACCGATAAACGCAGATCAGCCTGCGCCAGCAACACCCAAGCCCCCAACAGATAGGCCAGTGAAAAAGTGATAGCGTCAAACACCTGAAACACCGCCTCGCCAGCGGCCGGCGGGGTCTGCATAATCCGGTTGGCGATCCGTCCGGCAAAATCATTCTCGAACCAACCCACTGACTGGCGCAACACATGGCGATGGGCCCGCCACCGAAACAATGTGCCGTAATTGGGCAGTATAGTATTGTTCATCAACAGCACATTCACCACATGCAACCCGGGGCGCAGCACGAGGATAAACAACGCCAAAGCAATTAAAAATGCGCCGTGGTTTTGCCAGACCTGCGCCGGATCACCCGACAGGGCATCGACCACCCACCCCATATAATAAATCAACCCAATCTCGACCAAAGCCACGACAATAGACGTCACCGCCGTCCAGACAAAAACCTGTTTAAAGGGCTGGGAATAGGCGCGCATAAACGGCCAAAGTTTGGTTGGCGGCGTGTCGGTTTGTGGATACGCACAATAGGGGTCAACCAGATTTTCAAAGAAACGAAACATGAGATACTCGGATAAATTAAAACTGCTCAGCTTGTTTTATAACAGTGAGCGTTTTATTCCAGTAGACGCAAGGCAAAGACATCTGAACACAGAAACTTGCGGCTCACAGATTTGGTCAGTCTTGAAATAAAAACACCACACAGCTCAAGATCATAAAACCCATAATCCGGTTGAACCAGATCAGCCGCGCCGGGGTTTGCAGCAAGCGGCCAATGGCCTGACCCAGCACTGTCCAACCCGAGGCTGTGCAAACCCCCACAAGGGTGAAGACCAACCCAACTATTACCGCGCTCTGCGCAGGAAATTCGATTAAAATGAACTGTGACGTAACCGCAATTGACATCGCCCAACCCTTTGGGTTGAGCCACTGGATTGCCGCTGCCTGCAAAAAAGTAAACGGCCGATGCCCAGTGTCTTGCGCTCCGATCCCATGTGCGGTGGCGGTGCGCCATGCCACATAGATCAGCAGACCAACACCCGCCCAGCGCAGCACCTCGCGCAGCAACCAGCTTTGCTGAAAAATCTCGCCCAGAAAAACACCGACGCAAAATATCATAAACCCAAAGCCCAGCGATATGCCCAAAATATGCGGGAGCGTGCGACGATACCCGAAATGTGCCCCAGAGGCGGCAACCATAGCATTATTCGGCCCCGGGGTGATGGCAGTCGCGATGGTCAGACCGATGAGCGCAATAAAACTGTCGACAGACATTATAAAATTCATGGATAGGCCTTGTAAAAATACTAAGTGGCGCGATCACTCAGCTGATGTCAACAGCGCGGCGCGGGTCAGTTGAAAATCTGATGCAATCCAGCGCGTCTCGCAATTTTTTAAGGCCCGCCCCAATGCGGCACCCTTTACCATGGGTAAAAGATCCGCGCTTTTAACAGGACAAACCGCCGCTGCCCCGCGCGCAATCTGGGAATGGGTGGCAACATCAAAGGGCGTTTCAAACAGCACCGCACGCAGCATCGAAACATCCAAAGCAAAACCAGCACCCCCGCGATATGCCAGTTCAGCCGGACCCTGCATATTGCCCAAGGCCGCACCGATCTGAGCGTGTTGCCGCGCCTCAGCTTTGCTCAAACGCAGCGCCGCAATAACCTCTTGGCCAGTGGTGAGCGCCGCCAACCGACGGATTGGATCAACCCGCGCGTTATGCGCAATCTCAAGATGGACAAGCGGTGCCAGCGCGCGGTCATCGGCTGATGGCAGCAGCTGTTGCAAAACCCCGGTCGCACGCATGCCAGCCATTGCCGGGGCTGGATCGGGCGCAGCGAGTAACTTTTTCATTTCGCTGCCGACCCGTTCACCCGACAGGCTGGCCAACCCCTCAAGGTTGGCACCAATCGCCGCCAGTGCCTCAGTTTCAAACCCAGCTTCAGGATCGCTATACATAGCATAAAACCGAAAAAACCGCAGACTGCGCAGGAAATCTTCTTGAATGCGCCGGGACGCATCTTCAATAAACCGAAGCTTCCGCGCCTTTAGATCTGGTAAGCCACCCAAAGGGTCAATCACCATCCCCTGTGGTGTGGCGTAAAGCGCGTTCATCGTAAAATCGCGCCGGCGCGCATCCTCGGCGATATCTTTTGAGAAGGCGACAACCGCACGGCGTCCATCAGTGGCGATATCACGGCGAAACGTTGTGATTTCATGAGCCTGACCCTGCGAGACCACCGTCACTGTCCCATGATCAATCCCAGTTGGAATACCTTTCAGCCCAGCGCCTTGACACAGCGATAAGACAGTTTTTGGCACCGCATCGGTCGCCAGATCAATATCGGTCACTGGCAAATTAAGCACTGAATTGCGGACACAGCCGCCGACAAAATAGACCTTGTGGCCCGCAGCTGTTAGCGCTGCAAAAATCGCCTGCGTCGCCGCGTTTTCAACCCAAGGACCGCTTAGCCGCATTAGCCGATCATCCGTCGCAAAATACAGGCCGTTGCACCCCAAATATAATACGGACCGTAAGGCACTGTATAGTAATGACGTCTCTTTCCACGCCAACGCCGCGACTGGATCATAAAGTTCTGCCTGTTCAGGACATGCCACAAAGGAACTGAAAAAACCTCGGCCACTTCGCCTTGTTCGGCCTTGGGATCAAAATCACAGGTGATACGCCCCAAAACCGGGGTTACAGCAAACCCCGTGACCGTCTCATGGCTAGGAAGTTGACCCAAAACCTCGACTGCGCTTGGCACAAGCCCGATCTCTTCATGCGCTTCACGCAGCGCCGTAATGGAAATGTCTGCATCTGAATCATCCCATTTGCCCCCGGGAAAAGCTATTTGTCCGGGGTGATGTTTCAATGCCGAAGACCGTTTGGTCAACACCAGATGCGGCTGTCCCGCCAGTATCTGATAAGCCACAAGAACCGCCGCCGGACGCAGCACCCGATCCGGTGGCAGAACCACATCTGGGTTTAGATCAAAATCAGAAGACCCGGCATAGGAAGCCTGTAAAGCCGCATAAAAAACCGCAAGCGGATCATGCGTCATCCGTCGCCTCAAATCCAACCGTTTTTGGATCCAGGTCGTAATTCGCCCCGCAAAACTGGCAATCTGCGGTGACCCGCCCTTGATCAGTGGTCATAGTTATAATGTCCTTGGCCGAATAGATCGACAGACTTTGACGCACCCTTTCCTCGGAACAACTACAGCCAAACCGCACGGGTTGAGCATCAAAAACCCGCGGTTTTTCCTCGTGAAACAATCGGTATAACAAATCTGTCGGGGCAAGATTGGGGCCCACCAATTCGATCTCTTCCACCGTGTCGAGCAGCATATTAACCCGAGCCCAGTTTTCACTGCTATCGCCACTTACAATATCCGCAGCCTCCAACAAGCCCCCTTGCCCTGACCCCCCCTCGGAGTCAGTAGCGGCAAATGGTGAAGCTTTGGGCAAATGCTGAAGCATAATACCACCAGCCCGCCAATGTTCGGCCCCGCCGCTTTCGGTAGATTTCCCCAAGTTCAATTGAAACCGGGTTGGTAATTGCTCTGACTGGGCAAAATAGGTTTCAGCGCTGCTGGAAATAGACGCGCCAGTCAGCGGCGAAATACCTTGATAAGGGGTCATGCCCTGCCCTTGATCAATCAGGATAGCAAAATATCCCTCACCAAGCTGTGAATAGGGATCGCCCTCTGTCAGCCGCTCTTCATCAAAACTGGCATAGGCCCGAATACGGGCCGGATCGCCACTTTCACTGGGCCCATAATAATCGGTCGCAATCATACGAACCGGGCCCTTGGACTGAACCTGTAGCGACAGTTTCCATTTTTGTTTCATGCTTTCGCCGATCAGTGCCGTCAAAACTGCCATTTCAGCAACCAGCGCCTCAACCTGCGCGGGGTAATTATGTTGCCTTAAGATACCCGCCAGAACACCATCAAGGCGCGATACCCGACCCCTAATATCTGAATTATCAAGTTGAAACGGCAAGACCGTGTCATCCCAGGCTGTTTTGATTGCGAGCGTCATAAGGGTTTCCTTGCGGCCTATCTGTTGGCATACGGGCCTTTATATAGTCAGTTCCGCTAAAGGTCCAAGGGGGTAGCATATGATCAGACGTTTCGGGGCGGTGCCAGAGCGCAGCATACGCTATACCAGACGCCCGGGTGCCTACGTTATCTTGCCATATCGCGGCATGATTTTGCTGACCTATCAAGCTGCCCCATTTTGGGAATTTCAACTCCCCGGCGGTGGCATCGATCTTGGTGAGTCTCCAATCCGCGCCCTACACCGCGAAGTTCTGGAAGAAACCGGCTGGAGCCTAAGCAAGCCCCGCCGGATTGGCGTCTTTCGCAAATTTGTCGATATGCCAGAATATAGTCTAAAGGCAGAAAAGGTTTGTACGATCTACCTCGCCCAGCCAGCCTGCCGAATTGGCCCGCCCCGTGAGGCCGATCACAGCGCCCATTGGGTACCACAAAACTTAGTGCCAAGCCTGCTAAAAAACTCTGGCGACCAACATTTTATGACCAAATATCTTAGGCGGGCGCGAGCCGGTTGAATTCAAACAGAGCGGCAGAGATATCATCATCAAGCTGCGCATCCGATGCCATGGTTAATTTCAATTTGGCAAAAAGCTCGTCCAGAAATCTCAGACCGCCTGAATCAACATCACAGGACCTCACCAATTCCAACAACCCATCCTCGTCAAGCATGTCACCGTGCTTTGTTTTACACTCTGTGAACCCATCAGAGTACAAAAAGAGCCGGTCGCCCCTTTTCAAATATGTCTTAAATACAGAATAAGTTGCATCTGCCACCAGACCGATTGGCAAGCCACCGGCGCCCAAAAATTCCATACCTCCATCGGCGCGGATCAACAGCGGATGCGGATGACCGGCCTGCACAAGATCCACCTCACCACTGTGCAGATCTACCGTTCCATACACCATGGTGAAGTATTCAATCACGCCAGAATCGCCCGCCAATCTTTGATTTAACAAGTGTGCAACCTCTTGCGGTGACCGCAAATCGAAACCACCACCGGCGCGGGCCCGCATAGCAATGTTGTAATCAGGAAACTCATTGTTCAAATACCCCCCGACCTGCGCCGTCATCAGCGCCGAGGTAATGCCATGACCCGAGACGTCAATACAATAAAACCCAACATGATCCTGATCACTGTTCAGCACACCCACAAGATCTCCACCAACGTGACCACAGGGTTGGAGCAATAGGCTAACACGCGAGGTCCCAAAATCGCGCTGCCGTTCTGGCACTAATGCCTGTTGAATTTTGCGTGCCTGCAGCAGATCTTGATCAATCGCGTCATACACTGTCCGCAATTCCGCCAGCGTATCAGTAACCAGAGTATTCTGCTCGGTAAGAGACCGATGCATGTCAATGATACGTTGCCCGGCCTTAATGCGCGCTTGCAACTCACTGGCATTCATGGGTTTGGTCAGGAAATCATCAACGCCTATTTCCAAGCCCCGCATAACCTCAATCTTTTCGCTTCTCGAGCTTACAAGAATAAAATAACCATAATTTTCCCGTGGGATCGCCCGGAACGCCTGACAAAACTCCAGACCATTCATATTGGGCATCATCCATTCGCAAATCACCAAATCAGGGGGGTTTGTCTGACAAACCTCAAGCGCCTCCGCACAAGAGCTCACCGAATAAACCTGAAACCCCCACCGAACCAAAGAGGCCGATAATATCTTGCGTTGCACCCCACTATCGTCGACCACCAAGGCACGGCTTGGAATATCCGATTGTGGTTCTGGTTTTATGGATGATGATCTCAATGTTTGCACAACGCTTCCTTAGAGCGTCTGTATATGTATCCATTCTTAACAAGTTATAAACCAAATCGCCTTGGCTGACTTAAAATTACCGTTAGCCCAAAACCGCTAGAACACCTCTTTAAACCACAAATTGCGCCAGCATCTCGTCATCGGTCAGGTCGGTATAGGCAAATCCTGCCGCATCCAATCGTTCAAAAAACTGGTTAAATTGATCTGGGGTCGTTGTCTCGATCCCGATTAAAACCGACCCGAAATTACGCGCTGATTTTTTAAGGTACTCAAACCGTGTGATATCATCATTGGGTCCAAACACGCCAAGAAAATCTTTCAAAGCGCCAGGCCGCTGTGGCAGCCTCAGAATAAGATATTTCTTCACCCCGGAATAGCGTTGCGCTCGCTCTTTTACTTCGGGCAGCCGCTCAAAATCGAAATTTCCCCCAGAGGATATACAGACCACCCGCCGGCCACGGATCGACTGACCCAGATCTTTTAACGCATCGATTGCCAGCGCGCCAGCTGGCTCGAGGACGATACCTTCAATGTTCAGCATCTCAAGCATCGTTGTGCAAATCCGATCCTCAGCTATGGTCAGCGTATTGGCCAAACCAACATCCTTGAGACGGGCAAAGGTTTTTGTTCCAATCTGCCCAACCGCTGCACCATCCGCAAACGTATCGACCTTATCCAATTTCACCGGTCGTCCCGCTTTAATCGCGGCACGCAGACATGCACCACCGTTTGGTTCGACAAAGGTATAGGTGCAGGTCGTCCCAAAATAGCTGATTAACCCAGATGACAGCCCACCACCGCCCACCGGCAGAATAATATGATCCGGTACTCCGCCAAGCTGATCCTCGATCTCGACCCCGACACTGGCCTGCCCTTCAATCACATCCTCATCATCAAATGGCGACAGAAAATAAGCCCCCTGATTGGCACAATACGCCTGTGCTGCCGCCAAACATTCGTCAAAATAATCCCCAATCAGCCTGACCTCAACCTGTTCACCACCAAACATCTGGGTTTTCTGGATTTTTTGCTGCGGTGTGGTAACCGGCATAAAAATCGTACCCTGCACGTCGAAATGGGCGCACATGAATGCCATGCCCTGTGCTGCATTACCCGCACTGGCGCAGACAAAATGCTTTTGACCAGCCAGTTTGCGCATGGCATTGAACGCGCCACGCAGTTTATACGACCGTACCGGCGACAAATCTTCGCGTTTGAGCCAAATCTCGGCCTGATAGAGGGCCGACAAATGATCGTTAAGTTGCAGAGGCGTGGCTTGAAATACGGCGCGCATTTCGGCTTCGGCGACACGGGCTTGGGTTCTAAAATCGCTCATAGCAGATGTTATGCCCAGCAGTTATTTCAACGCAAGTGCTGAAACGTCAATTCAAGGATCGCTTTTCAACATAATGGCCGTAAACCGTGGTCATTAAGCTGGTCCAAAGCATGACGCCAACCCACCCCAAAACTGTCTCTTGTAAAAACGATAGCAGCGTAACCTCCTGATTAAGCTGTGCAAAGAAAACAAGCGCTCCAAACGGAGGGGCAAATAGAAAAAACAATGTCAAAGTCTGACCCCGTGTTACGGTCCATGCTGCTTTTAAACCAAGATCATGACCAAGTGCTGCAGCTGACAATAGCGGGGTAAGCCGAAATAGGATAATGGCACAAAAAGGCACTAGAAGAAGAAAGCTGAGAACAAGCACACCGATTAGAGTGTAAGGGTATGCGTCTTGATACATCCAGTAAGGCAAAAATAATAGCAGCATCGGAAGACTTGCCAATAAAACCATCAAAACGCTCTTTTGGAAATAGACCAATGTTGGTTTGAAATAGAATTCAGGGATGAATGCCCGAGGGGCCTGCTTCAATAAAATATAACGGTGCCAAGCCACACTAATCCAAAGCATTGTCACAATAGATAAAATCGATAAAATCACCGCAGAAGGCCAAAGCCACCCATTTATGGATTGGCCTTGTTCGGGTCCTGCGGACAGCGCCTGATCAAAGCTGATCCCGAAGTAAACCTCATACCCGCGCCGCAAGATAGCAATAAGTCCGTATAAAAACCCTGAAATTTTCATTGTGTCCGGGAGGTTTTTGAACAGCTGTAAAACCGATTGCCTCAGCAATTTCCAAGCCTTCATTGCATGTTCCCTTTAAATTAAATTTTATAAAATATCTCTGTCGATTAATGACAATTGCCCGCCTGTTCAATGGTAAACCTGCCCTATGGGCCTTGCCCCGCAGCGTAAAACCCGCTATCCGCGCCTGCACCCACTCCGTGAGGTTTGTCTAAGGAATTTCAATGTCTGTGCCTAAAAACTCTGCACCAAAAAAAGTTGTTCTTGCCTATTCTGGAGGCTTGGACACATCAATCATTCTAAAATGTTTACAGACCGAATACGGCTGTGAGGTGGTAACCTTTACCGCTGACCTGGGTCAGGGCGAAGAACTAGAGCCAGCGCGTAAAAAAGCCGAACTTTTGGGAATTGCGCCTGAAAATATTTATATTGAAGATGTCCGCGAAGAATTTGTGCGTGATTTTGTCTTTCCGATGTTTCGCGCCAATGCACTTTATGAAGGGCTCTATCTGCTGGGCACATCTATTGCTCGTCCGCTGATATCAAAGCGCCTTGTCGAAATCGCGGCACTGACCGGCGCAGATGCCGTGGCCCATGGCGCGACCGGCAAAGGCAATGATCAAGTGCGGTTTGAACTGGCCGCCTATGCGCTGAACCCCGATATCAAAGTGATTGCTCCATGGCGGGAATGGGATCTTTCAAGCCGGACCAAACTTATCGCTTTTGCCGAAGAAAACCAAATTCCCATCGCCACCGACAAGCGCGGCGAAGCACCCTTTAGCGTCGATGCCAACTTGCTGCACACGTCATCCGAGGGCAAAGTTCTGGAAGACCCCGCTGTCGAAGCGCCCGATTACGTTTATCAGCGCACCGTCAGCCCCGAAGACGCCCCAGAGACGCCCGAATTCATCGAGATTGGATTTGAACGCGGTGATGCCGTTTCAATCAATGGTGAAGCTTTGTCGCCGGCAACCATTCTAACCCGCCTGAACGAGTTGGGCGGCAAACATGGCATTGGCCGGCTTGATCTGGTCGAGGGGCGGTTTGTCGGGATGAAATCCCGCGGCATTTATGAAACCCCCGGCGGCACTATCCTGCTTGAAGCGCACCGCGGGATTGAGCAGATCACCCTTGATCG
>ERZ1049444.2569-NODE-2569-length-11833-cov-5.683902_pt1 | contig 11833 bp, 10 predicted proteins | sample MGYA00383101_ERZ1049444 | MGnify/ENA primary metagenome ERZ1049444 (study PRJEB29581, sample SAMEA5548371) | metagenome | biome: marine; feature: coastal; material: water | depth 50 m | study: Short-term variability in the microbial, nano- and picoplankton...
ATGATTTTTCTGCAGAAGCCAAGTCAATTATTTCTCGACACAACAAGGACGTTAAGAAGGGTCAGGATAAGTTAACGTCATTATCTAAGGATGGCGAAAACTTTACTGTTGTGTTTGAGGATAAAGATGGAAACACAAGAACCGAGACCTTGCCTATTACAGGTGTTACAGGTGATGTATTAGCTAAAGACTTAGCTAACTTAATAGCCCCTAAAGGTGTTGCTATAGATGATGCCGTATTTGAAGGTGTTGAGCTAAACATTGAAGAAGGTAGAGGTGAGTTAGGGGCAAGACAAATGGCTATCAGACCTGTATTGGAAGACGGCTTTGCAACCCCTGACGGTAAAGGGTTTGTAAGTACTTCAGACGCTTTTAAAAACCAAAAAACTGATAAGGCAGTTGAATTAACTAATGAGTTACTGTCTAGGAACTTCTCTAACGTACCTACTTCTACTGAAGAGATTAGGGGGACTAAAAATATTTTATTAAAAATAGGAGACCTTAGCGTTGAAGTGGGTTACAACAAGAAGAATACTAGAGTTTACCTTAATGACTTGCAAGAAATATTTAATGCAATTAGAAAAGGGGATACTGAAGGCCTTGAGTCAAAATACAAAATTACATCTAAGTATAAAGGCAAAAGGACTAAAGATAACAGAGGGAACAACGCAAAACCTTCTACCGCAGCAGGAGACCAACTCTTTAAATAGTTATAATGGATAAGATAGAAGCTTTATATAACCTATACCTTGAGCAAGGTATTATAACTTCCGAAACCACACTTGAACAATTTAGTCAGGCAAACCCTGAGATTCAAGAAAAGCTTTACGATTTAGGTAAAGGTAGTGGTTTATTTGAAACCACAGAGCTTGAGTTATTTCAGTCAGCATGGGGTGATGTAAAAAAAAAAGACGATTTGGTTTCTGTTGGTCAGGAGGCCGTTACGGAATCTACTATACCACAGCAACAGGAAGACGTTGTCACTTCGGAATATACTGCTCCGACTACAACGATTGATAGACAATATCAAAGTGATACGCCGGTATCAGTAGAGGAAGATACCGCTATTGAAAGAGCGTTCGGTAAGAACGAGCTTACTGATTTGTTTGGTGACATGTATAGGGCGGGTGTTCAAGGTCAGGCTCAGGGTGGCTCGGTTGACGAAGCTTTGAGGTTGTTCTCGGAAGGCTCTGATGTATCTGATGAAGACATCCAAGAATTTATTACTGCGCAAGAACGCATGGCTGCCACAGGTGTGTCAGATGAGATGCGTGATTTCCAAGAAGTTTATCAAGATAATGGTGGCGGTTGGCTAGGCTTTGTAAAAGGTGTGGCTAAGAACCCTACTGTTATACCACAACTATTTGTATCATCTGTTAGTGCTATGCTGACACCTGAAGTATTAAAGGGTGCAGGTGTTGGTGCTGCAGGGGGTGCTATGGTTGGTGGTGTACCCGGTGCTTTAATAGGCGCTATGGGTATGGCAGGTACAACATTAGAGACAGGCCTTACATACGCTGAGCTATTGCAAGAACAGCTTGAAGGAAAGTCAATGACCACAGAAAATATTCGAGCCGTCTTAGAAGATGAGGAGGCTATGAAGAAGATAAAATTCAAAGCTGTAGGTCGAGGTTTAACTATCGGTACTGTTGACGCTATTACAGGTGGTTTAGCAGGTAAGCTTACAACTCAACTCGCGAAGACAGGTAAGAAGTTAGCAGCTACGGCGGCAGGTATTGGTACTGAAGCTGTCGGTGGCTCTTTGGGTGAGGTTGCAGGTAGAGTGGTTGCAGGGCAGGAGATGGATGTTGCCGAGATTGGCTTTGAAGGGGTTGCAGGTACAGCCACAGCTCCATTGACTGTGGGTTATGGTTTATATAAAGCTCCTAAATACTACCTTAACGGAACAGATAATAAAGCTAAGGTGTCAGGGAAACAGATGTCTGACTTTATAAAAGAAGCGAGTCCTAGTGACTTGATAAATGCTGACGTTAAAATTGTAAACAACCCTGAGCTTGAGGCTGAGTATACGAAGAAGTATCAAGAGGCTGTAACTAAAAGAGATATATCTGAGGCTGACCCTGAGATGAACCAACCAACGCTTGACGCTATCACAGAGCTTCAGGTAGAGTTGAACAATCTTAAAGGTAAAGACAATCAGGTAGCTAAGGATAGAGCTAAAGTCATAAGAGAGGAGATAAAGAATCTCCAAGAGAACCCTTTAAAAGAAGAAGCAGATGCCATTCAAGAGCCAAGCGCAGAGACGGTGGATGTACGCGAACAAGCCGCAGTTAGCGAAACAGTGGGAGAAGGAGACACCGACGTCACAGCAGTTACCGAAGAGGTTACACAAGAAGAGGTACAAGAACAAGATGTCTCTCCGGAGCTACAGAGTGAGGTAGACGCAGCAATTGCTGATGAGCAGTTAGACTTAACTGAGTTAGATGATGTGATTACTGAAGAGACGGCGACTGAACAGGTAGTTACTGAGGAGACTGTCGCTGAGGAAGTTGCACCTGAAGAGGTGGTTGCTGAAGAGGCGGTTGCTGAAGTATCTATATCTAATAAGGAGCAGGTTAATAGCCTTATTGATAAAGTTGATTCTAATAAACAGCAAATAATAAAGAGTGCAGTCAAAGCTGTTAATACCTTAAAGTCTGTATTACCTAACTTTGATATTATAATACATGACACCACTGACAGCTACAACTCTAAGATGGCTAAGGTGAATGGTAACGAAAACTCTAGTGGTAGCTTCTCTTATTTAATTAACGAGAACGGAGACTTTGTAGGCAGTATAGACATTAACTTAACTAATGCTAGAGTTAGAACGGTTGCTCATGAAGTGACTCATGCTGTTTTATTAAAATCATTTGGTGAAGCACCCGCTACATTTTCAAAATTTAAGAATAAAATATCTCAGATAATTAAATCAGACGACAACGTAGCTCTTCAAGAGTTTGCTGATTTATACGATAGAGATGCAGCTCCTGAGGAATATATTACAGAGCTTACTGCAATGCTTGCTGAGAAGGGAACTAAGATAAGCCCGTCTACATTGCAGAAAATTGGAGCATTAATAAACGAGTTAGTATCTAAGGTTACTAACGGAAAATTAAAACCATTTGAAGAGTTATCTAACATCAATGAGTTAGCTGATTTCTTTAACACTGTCTCTCAGGCAATAGCTGAGGGAGATGTGATTGACTCTGACGGCGTTACTGAGAAAATAAATGTAGACGCCACACCTAACGAAACAGAGGTTGATACCGGTAGCTTAACATCTAAGTCAAGTTTAATTCAAGACTTAGGGCTTACTAGATTTAAGGAGATGTCTTCAAGAATAAAGACGGGTGTCACCATAAAAGATATTGGAGAGGTAGAATCTCATTTAACTTTTGCAGATAGATTAGCTACAGGTAAGGTTGGGGCTGAAGATTATTTAGGCGGTATATTATTCGCCGCAGCCACAGGTAATATTTGGGCTTCTTTTACTCAGGGGAAGGTTAATTCTATAATCAAAGGAATGCCTAAAAATAAAGACGGATTCCGATACTTAATGCCCGCCCTTCTGACTGAGTCAGCGCACATGTCTAACAAGAATATGGTTATGACATCCTTAAAATTAATGACTGACTCCATAAAAAATAAATCTATATCGGCAAAGGATGCTAACGCTAGAATATCAAAAGCTTTAAACAAAAAATCTTTAGTAGGGTTAAAAGAGGTTTATGATTCAGAGATGAAAGGTAAAGCTGTTAATGAAAAGAATGTAAGTGATTCAATAAACAAGGCGGTCTTAGGCTCTAAGTCCACATTTGATTTACGTAAATCATTCTTAAGCTCACTACTTGGTGAAGCTAATATAAGAACCGCTTTAAAATTTGGGGACTTACCTTCATACTCAGAGCTTGCTAACGGATTGGCTGAGCCTATTACTAATGGCCATGATTATGGGGACGTTCTTTTAACTATTAAAACTGATGGGGATTTAGTTGCGGTTCAACCTAAGGAAGGTGATACGGATTACCACCCATCATACCCTTGGGTTATACGCTCAGTTATGCCTGATGGTAGCAAAGCTAAAGTTGAAACTTTAATATTTAAAAACTCTTATAGCGCTGTTGATTTATTCCCTCAAGTAACAAATAAGAAAGGGCAAACATTTACCTACGATGACTATGTGGTTAAGTATGGTAAAGAAAGAGCTAAGTCAAGATACCTTGGTTACATAGGAGGGAGGAGCACAATGAGTACATCCTTAACTGAGATTGTTAAGACTGATGTTAAGGCTAAGTCAAAAATAAAATCAAAGGCACAGAAAAAGGTAGAAACCTCTAGTAAGGGTAAGGTAAAATCATTCGTTGAGAAAGCTCGTGGTTTGGGTTACTCAGACGCAGCTATTAGTGCATTGCTTACACAGAGAGGTGTAAAGCCTGAGTTGGTTGCTGAGGTTGTTACTACTGAGAAGACCGCGGCTCCAAAGCCTAAGCTTACAGAAGAGTTAGTGCCGGGACTTAAAAGGTTGATGAAGAGAATGCAAACCTTTAAAAGTGCTGACGCAGCTATCAGCGCCCTCAAGAAGTCTGCATTGTATAAAAGAGCTACTGATAATATCAAAGAGCAGTTAGTTAGAGATGTACGTAAGCAGTTTGGTTTAAAAGAAAAGACAGCCCCTACAGCGAGTAAGCTGCTAGGTGCTATAAGGGATGTTAAGAAGGTGACGCTGAAGGAAACTGAGCTGTTAAAGATTAGGTTGCAAGAGGCTGTTAAGGCTGCTAAGGATGCTAAAAATTTTATAGCTGATACGCAGCAAGCTTTAGCCGCTGAGGTAAAAGCCTTAATTAAAAAGGGTACTCTAAGTCAAAGGCAAGCTTCAGCTATAACAACTAAGTTTGCTAAGACTGACGTAACTAAAGCTAAGTCTGTAGACGCATTTGTTGAGTATGTAACTAAAGTGTTTAACGACTCAGAGGGAAAGTATAAGAAGGGCGTTATAAAAGATGTTCTAAAGTTTGTTACCGAGAAAGCTAAGAAATCTATCACTGACAGCAACAAGGTTAGGGGTAAAGGATTAGATTCACAAGGACAGCAATTCTTTGCTGCAGCTAAAAGAGTTCTTAAGAGAATCCTTGAGGACGACTTTGACGCTGAATCAATAGAGAAGAAGTTCTTCCCTGACATTGATGATGTACTATCCAAGGAAGGAAAGCTTACGGTTAAAGAGCAAAACCAACTTGACGCTTACATTGCTTTTGAATCATTCAAGGGTATAGAAGATATGAGTGTTCAAGAAGTTGAAGCTTTGTTAAAAGACTTAAAGCAAACTCGTTCTGAATCAATATCTAGGTTGAAAGAAAAACTTGAGACTGAGAAGGCTGAGGTTAAGACTCTTAGAGATGAGGCTGACTCCAACATACAGCAAGGGTACTCAGCTCTTTACAATGAAGACGGCTCACCCCTGACTGAAGAGCAGCTTAGAGCTCGTCAGAATGAAAGATATAATGCGTTGATGAGTGGTCAGCTAGGTAAAGCTTTCAAGCTTTATGTGTCTGAGTTTCCTTTAACCAAGCCGGGTAAATTCTTAACAGGTATAGCTAATAACTTAAAGCACTTAGGCACTCTAACAAATGGATTGGATAAGGTAGGTAAGTTCTTTACTAAGAACGTATACGAATCCCTTAATGCCATGGAGAGTTTGTATGCTAAAGGATTGCAGGGTACTCGTACTAAGATGGATGAGATAGCTAGCTCTATAGATGGTGTTAAGAACTATAAAGACATTCAAAGTAAACTAACTTCAGGGACTCACAAGATTGACGGCATCACCACGGGTGAGGGTAAGGATTTAGGGACTAATCTTTTTAACGCAGACCAATTGATGAGAGTGTATGCTCTTAGCAAGAACGATGTTCAAAGAGAGAAGCTTAAAAATCAAGGGTTTACTGACGAGAAACTAAAACAAATTGAAAGCATTCTTGGTAAGGATGTTGTAGAATTTACGGACAAGGTGGTAGAGTATTTAAGTACGGAGTACTTTGAGCAAACCAATGATGTATACTCTGATGTAAATAACGTAAACTTAAGCTACATAGAGAACTATTTCCCTACTCAGACAATAAAAACTAAGGTTGACTCTAAGCTTTTAGATGAAGGAGATTTCAACGGCGTGTTTAATGCTCAAGTTGCTCCTGCCTTAAAGGAGAGAGTCGACTTGACGGGTGATGTATCTATACTTAACGCTGACTTTACAACCACCTTAGAGAATCACTTTGAAACTATAGAGCGATACAAGTCTTACGCTAAAGGGGTTAAGAAGCTAAACTCTATATTTAAGTTTAAGTCGGTTGACACCCTGCTAGAACAAACAGGTTTAGGTAAAGTGGTTAGGAACTCTGTTAACTATGCAGTGAATCCTAATGGTGGGCAGCAAGCAATACAGCCTACCATTATAGATAAGCTTATGACAAAGTACACAGGCTTCGCATTAGCCTTTAAGCTAGCTCAGGTTGTGAAGCAGTCAACATCTTTTGTTAACGCGTTTGAAGACTATTCATATAAAGGCAAAGGCAAAAGTAAAGTGCCGGGGCTAGACCTACTTATGTTTATGATTGATGGGGCGTATACGGCGGCGACATTGCCTTACCAAATACAGAAGGCTTATAGCATGTCTCCTATGTTTAAGGAGCGTGTGAAGAAAGGTTTAGAGGGAGATGTGTTTGGCTTAGAGACAGGCTCCGTTACCTTCAAGCCAATCGGAAAATCTAATACCATGTGGGGTAAAGCTGTTAGAGCTTTCAAGACGGGTGCAGGTTCGCCTACAGTGCTTGGTGACATTCTTGGTGTGATGGGTTATATGATTAACTATAACCGTGACATTGCAAATGGTATGAGTGAGGCTGATGCCCTGAAGAAGTTTGAGAACTATAACGCTACTCAGCAGTCTCGTAGAGCAACTGAGAAGATTCCTTTACAGATGAATAGTAACTCTTTAGTTAGAGGGTTTACAATGTTTGGTAGCACACTATTCTTGCAGATGAACAAAGTTATGCAGGGCTTTACAAACGTAATGAGCTCAGCCTCTAAGGGCAGTATACCTACAGCTAAAGATACTAGAGCCATTATATTAAACCTTGGTGTAGCCAACGTAATGTTTGCTCTTGCAGCGAACTTAGCGAAGTTTATTAAGGGTGATGATGAGGATAGAGATGAGGCTTTGCTTAGAATGAAGGATGCTATGATAGGCCTTAACCTTATATACCAAGTACCTTACTTTGGAGCAGCCGTAGAGTCTGCGGTAAATAAATCAAGAGGCATTAATAGGCCTGCCGACGTAGCTGTAAACCCATTCAACTCTGTAATGAGGAAGGTTAAGAAGTTGTCTAAGGATGATAAGCCTATCGAAGCCGCCTCCCGTGTTGCTGTAGAACTTACTATAGGCGCTCAGGTTGACCCGTTTATTGGATTATACGAAGGGTTCACTGAAGGTTTTGATGAGGATGTTATGTACGATATACTCGGTGTTAGCTCTTCTTACAGACCATCAGACGGAATGAGTAATGCTATATCTAAAGAAGCGCTAAAGAAAGCTAACCCACAGATGTATAAAAGATTATTTGGTCCGGGCTCACCACATTACAGACAACAGCAAAGACTTAAGCAATTAAAGAAAAGACGGGGTAAATAAAAAAAGAGAATCCGTTATAGCGGATTCCCCTTTTAGATTAAGCAATAAATTCCGTAAAGAATTACTGCGTTAATTATTAGCACGACTATAAAGTCTTTTATTTTACCATCAGAATCTGACATACTTAAATCCTTTTTGTTGTTCGTAATAAATCATTAACTCCTCATCGTTGAATGAGTTCTCTCTTGGCTTTCTGCCACCCCACTTAACACTACCCTGTATCTCTGATACCTTAGCGTAGATGATTCCATCCTCACACGCCCATATCATTACAGGGTTTAATCTTTTGTCGCATAACTTAACAATCTTTCTCGCTGCCACAGGGAGCGGATAAGCGTCTTTAAGAGCTCTTAATCTTCCTTTGACCTCTACGTAAGCGATAAGGTTGTTAGAGCTGTCAAACACTCTGTAATCAATGTCATTTGGACCGAGCTTCTTATATGAGCCACCAAATATCCCAACGAATTTTTCAATCGCTTTCTTCTCTCGTGTTAAGTCTGACTTGTTTTCAAATCTCATAGCTCCATTAGGCAGTTTATAGCAGTGTGACCACCGAATACAACACCGCATCCGATAGCCTGCTTCTTAAAGTTCTTAGCGTATGCAGCAGCGTAACTCTTACCATCAACACCGCAGCCTACTTGCATTCCAAATATTCTAAAGTTCCTACCAACCATCCACTCGCAGTACGCTTGTGTATGTATGTGGCCTTGAACCGTAGACATCATATCGTTCTTAGACTTTGTCCTTGCAGTACCACCCTCACCGTGCACGTACTGTACGTTGTCGTATACAACCCTGTCTTGCCAATTCCACTTCGTTCCTAGCACATCGTTGTAACTCTTTATCCATCTCTGTGGTATCTGAGAGTCAAAAGCTTTACGCATAATAATCCTGTCATGGTTTCCTATCAATACGTCGGCAACAGGAAACGCTTCGTTCCATTTCTTAACCTCCTCAATTGCGTAGTCCAACTCATCACTACCACCCATTCCATCGGGGTCTGTAGTATGGAATGAGGAGTAGTGATTGTCAATAATGTCACCGATGAAAATGACTTGATTGCAGTTGTATCTAGCGTAAGTATCCTTACAGAATTCAAGGTATCCATCAAGAACAAAAGGAGCATGCACATCCCCGATAACGAGAATCCTTCGCTCCTTTTTATTTAGGTTTTCGTAAGCTACCTTTTTATTTCCATTAAGTCTTGGTCGAAAGTCTTTTTTAAATTTCATCTTGAAGAGATTCAAGCACACCCTGAAGGTTCTTAATAAGATTCTTAATCTCAGTTCTAGCCTTCTTATGCTCTCTATCAATCAGGCATTCATAGATTTCATTAGTAGAGTCGTGCACTCCTTCCATCAGTAAATTGATGTGCTTGATTCTTGTGTGATGTAGGTTGCAGTCTTGTGGCATTTGATTAAGAATCCATTGCGTTTAGGAACGTAGTTCCCATCTGTGGACTTATAGTCTTTATTAATTTGTAAATCTTTTTTGATTTAGACTTAACCTCTGAAACCTCTTTCTTAGTAGAGTCAACCCCTAAGTTCGTATACATCTTACAATCTATACGCAACAACTCATCTAACTTCTGTCTCTCCGTCCAAGTTTTAAACTCAGCTATCTTCTCTATGTCGCTATAAGTATACTCCATTGTAGAATCTATTTAACTTCTTTTCAATTTCCTTTTCAGTATTTGGTCTTGTCCTTTGTCTAATAATTTGTATCAAACTTCTGTACTTATTATCCTCCTTTTTAAGTTGAGAATTATCTTTCATTAAAGTATGATTCACCAAATATAAATCTTTTATTTTATTTTCCAAGGAAATTACTTGTTTTTTTAAATCATTTATTGTATCCAAGCCATGAACCGGGTCGTATCCATTATAAAACAAAGTTCTGCACTCTAAATATTTAGCTCGCAAAACCTCATCATACTTGACTATGTCTTGAAATTTAGTCCAATAATTATGAACCGTTGCATGGTTGCAGTTAAAAGTTCTAGCAATGTGGCTAGAGCCTAAGTTTAAATCCCTGAGTATATCACAGTAAACCATCCTTGCGTTTACATACTTTCTTAACCTTGTCTTTCTTGTTAAGTCTAAAGCAAATACTCCGTTAACTATCCTCTTGAGTTTCTCCTCCTGTTGTTCCTTCAGTTCCATTTGATGTAAGTGTTTTTTGGTTTGTAATTAAATCTAAGTATTCGTCCAACTCTATCGGTATGATGTCTAAGTATACAGCTTTCTCTCCTTCCTGCTTGAGATACTCTATCTCAAAAAAGAATGGCACTTCGCCCTTAACTACACCACCAACCATTTGAGTTAGTCCGTTTAGTGATACTAAATCTTCTTCGTGATTTATGAGTTGGCGCACAACCTCCTCTTGGATATTGTCGGGATACATATCCAACTCCTCAATAAAGTAAACGTCAAATTTAAGAGTCGTCTTCTTTTCCCCCTCGGTAAACTTCTGTTCTGAATCCATATCCTTTTAATTCTTTTAGTCTATACTCCTGCAACTTTGATACCTTTCCTGTTGGCCTCTTCACCTCGCTGAATAAAACATCTGCGTTAGGCTTGAAGGCAACCAAGTCGGGAATCCCATTCTTATTAGTCTTCACTAACTTGAGGACATAATAACCTTCGGACTCCAACTCCTTGATTCTTTTAGATTGTATCTGCTGCTCTGTCATTTCATAAAGATACTAAATCCAAATCTTTTCTAGCGTATAAATCTTTTGATACTAATTTTATAACACCTTTCTTAACACCTTTCTCTAACAATTTTTTTATATTTCTTTTAGTTAAATTTCCTTTACCTAAAGTTATATAAACATCATTAAGGCTAAAGGGTCTAGTGCTTTTCTTTACCTTAATTAAAAAAGCAGAATATGCTTCAGTAGAATTAGCAATTGATACTGTCGTGTATCTGAGTTCGTTCGTGTATCTGAGTTTGTTTCTATTTTTCATAGTAAGTCTTTTTTAAAGTGTCTAAGTGTATAATCCTTCTTCTTTGTTACTGCTTTGTATATGTCTGTCTCGATGCCGTCCTTAGAGAATATCCAATACACTCTATTCTTAAGCCTGTCCTTGGTTGTCATCCTGTCCTTTGACTGCCAATAACTCGTAGCACTAAAGTCAATGTTGTAGTACACTAAGTAGTCAGCATTCTTAAGTGATATTCCCTCACGCCCACTGACAATCTGAAGTGCAATATTCTTATCAGATGTATCAAACTCATGCAACTCTGTTGTCAAGTCATCGCCAAACACTTCCTTTAAAGCTTTAAGCTCCTGCTTAAACTTATAGAATATCCCAATCTTCTTACCCTTGAACCGCTCCTTTATAAACTTTGCCTTGGTATAATCCAACACCATTGAGTTACCACTCTCAAACTTTATAGTTCCTGAATATATTTGGTGTAGCTTCATCATCAGCTTCACGGGTGTGTCAGCTAAGATAACATCCTCCTCACCCTCAATGACTAAGTCACGCTTCAGTCTATTGGCTATCTCGTAGGTCTTGTCTTCAAGCTGAACCTCAAGCACATTCTCCATAGTCTCGGTAACAAACCCCGCATCCTTCTGCGTTAGCGATATGGTATAGGGCTTCATCCTTTCTATGATAGAATCATTACCTCTAGTGTAATCCTTTATCATCATGCCGTTTATTTTTCGCTCTCTAACATCTACATACCTATCACAGAACCTGTAGAAGTTCTTGAAAGACTGAAACGGGTTACCGTTTATACCGTATACCTGATGGTACATCTGACTGTATGACTCAGGTGAGGGTGTACCCGACAGCAGGATAACCTTTGCCTTAGTCTTTAGTATCAAATCCCTAACAGCCTTCGCTCTTTTGTTTGGCTTAGGGAATGCTCCAAGGCCATGAGCCTCATCACATATAATAACATCCCACTTAAGGTCGGGAGCTTTATGCATTGACTCGTAGTTGATTGTAAACATCACGAAGGATGCAGGGCAAAGAACGTCGTAGTCTTTAGTTATAGAGCTCATTGCCTTCTTCTTTGTCAGGAATAAAACATTCTCCACTCCAAGCTTATCGCATATACCGAGACTCGTAAGAGTCTTTCCTGTACGTACCTCCATGGCTAGGTATACAAAGTTATTCCTCTGTATTA
>ERZ1049444.2571-NODE-2571-length-11830-cov-12.521444_pt1 | contig 11830 bp, 8 predicted proteins | sample MGYA00383101_ERZ1049444 | MGnify/ENA primary metagenome ERZ1049444 (study PRJEB29581, sample SAMEA5548371) | metagenome | biome: marine; feature: coastal; material: water | depth 50 m | study: Short-term variability in the microbial, nano- and picoplankton...
GATGTTTTTGGACATAGTTATGTTGCTCCAGAAGAAGCTATTAAAAATTAATTATAATTATCAATTATAATTTTTTTATTTTTTTCAGAAAAGTAATCAAAATTTGAAACAAAATATTTTTTTAATTTAAAATTCTTTGTATCGTTATTTTTTGTTAAAAAAAATAAATTCAAAAAGGATTTTTCAAAATCATCATTTTTATCTTTTGAATAATCATTGATGTATAGTTTTTTGTTCCAAAAATTAATATTAAGAAAATTTCTATTATTGTTTTTGTCAAGAATTGAGACAATTTCATTTCTGTCGTATTCATTTAAAAGGGATTGTTGCTCATAGTGATTAGGAAATTTAAGTAAAAAACTATAATCATAGGGTGTTAATTTCCAAAAGTTATATTTTAATGATTTTATGGGGGTAAATAATATAAATAATGAAATTAAGTTATATATGATTAATGATAAAAATAAGTATTTAATTAAATTTTTATAATGAAAAACCATAATACTAAATTTTTAAATTATTTTAATTTTTTATTCAAAGTATTAATTTTAATTATAGTCACATTTTCTCTAAAAGCAGATGAAAATAATATCGGAATAGTTTCGGAAATTAAAGGTGAAGCCATAGCAATTAATGATGATTTAGAAGAAAGAGATCTAAATGTTTTTGATCATATATTTTCCAACGAAGAGATTTTTACAACCGAAAACTCATCTATAACATTGCAATTTAATGATGATACTACGATTATAATGAAAGAACTCACATCTCTTGTTGTAAGTGATTTCGAAAATTCAAAACTTGATCCTAAGTTTAAATCAAAAGTTTCAAAAGGTAAAATAGTTGTGGAAACAGGCTCAATAGCTAAAAATAAAACTGGAGAAATGGAAGTAATTGTAAATACTTCTTCTCTAGGATTAAGGGGAACTAGAGTAAATGCAGCTTTAGATCCAACTGGTAAATTAAATGTTTCTCTAGGAAAGGACAATTTTGGCAATGTAGGATTAATAGAGTTGGTATCTAATAATCAAAGTCAAAGTATTTTTTCTACTGATCAAGTAATTGAAATTGCAGATGATCAAATCAGTAAGAGAGAAAAATCAACTGAAGAACAAAACGAAGAAAAATTATCAAATGAAACTTTTGTTAATAATTCAAAAATTAATGAAGAGGAGATTGAAATTCAATTAATATCAAAACTAGCAAGTGGAAAAATTGATGATGCTAATAATGACGGTAAAATTGATGCTGATGATGTTGAAGTATTAAAAAATCAAATATTAGATCAAAAGAAAAAAAAAATAGAATTTATCATCGATAATAGTAAAAAAGAAAATACTGAGTTTTTATCCAGTGTAATTGACAGTTCAGATGAAAAAAATACTGGAGAAGTTCTTGAAAAAATAATTAGTACCAAAGATGATCTTGTCGAAGATGTTGTTGAAGATCTTTCTGATAAGAATAATGAATTTTTGATAATATCAAAATCAGAAATCACAGCTCAAATTAAAGAAAAAATATTTGAAACAATTGTTTCAAAAGAAACAGACAATTCTGCAGCAATTTTAAGCAAGGTAATGTCTAAATCTGATGAGGCTACTATATCTTCAGTAATAAATAATATTACTGATAAAAATGAAAATGCAGAGTCTAAATTATCATTAAAGGTAATGGCAGATTTTACTGAAAAAAATCCTGAAAGATTAGAAATTTTAGCTTCCAATAACGAAGATGAAATTCAAAAACTGACAATTTCTGCAGTGGAAGAAGCTGCTTCATCGCAGGAAGATGCTGATTTGATTGCAAAGGTTGTATCTGGTGCAAGTGAAGAAATTGCTAACAAAGTTGTTGCTGAAGTATCAAAAAATTCTACAGATGATAAGCTAGCATTATCAGCAAAAGTTATGAAATCTATAATTGATATTAATCCTGATAAAATTGAAAATTTAAGTGAAGAGAACAAAGATCTTATAATTAGCCAAACAATAGAGGCCACGAAACAACAAGCAGAAAGTGATGAAGATGATGGAGATATAGATCTGGGTGCAGTTGTTTCTGAAATAGTTATGAATTCTAAAGCAGATACTGCAACTAAAGTATTAGAGACATTAAATGAACAAGCAAAAGAATCAGATTCTGAAATATCTTTAAGTGTATTTGTCAATTTATCTAAAAATAAAAATTTTGAAGACAAACTAGAGGAAATTTCTAGTAAATCTTCAATTAATGAAAATATTGTTGAGAAAATGATTGAAAAATCTATTGAGGATATAAAAGACGATAATGATTTAACATTAATCAAAAATATAATTAAAAAGAGTGGTGATTTTTTATCAAATAAAGTTATTGAAATAAATAAAAAAACAATAAATTTAAATAAGTTAAAAATTAATAAAATTATAGGTGAAATTATTAAAGAAGAACCAGTTAAAGCTAAAAAGATAATTGAAATTAAAAAAGAAATAATTAAAGAACCCATAAAACCAAAAAAAATAAAAGAAATTAAAGATGTGATTGATACAAATATATCACCAAATTAATAATGCATCTTTCAAAAAATAAAAAATATCAATACTCATTTTTTTTTTTAATTTTAATTTATTCAATATTTAATGGTGGAAATTCAAACTTATTAATTCAAATTAATTTTTTATTAATAAGCATTTTTTATATCATTTGCTTAAGAGATAAAAACTACAGCTTACATTTTAGATATTTTATAAAAAATAATAGAAATTCAGTTTATTTTTATATTCTATTTTTACTTTATTTATTATTTCAAATATTACCTTTGCCAATTGAATTACTGAAATTTTTTTCACCTGAAAAATATATTTATCTAACAACTTTAAGTTCAGATTTTAAATATTCATCTATTAGTCTGGCTCCATCTAATTCATTTTTTCAATTATTAAATTTTTGCTCATTATTAATTTTAGTATTTATTTTAAAAATGATTTTTTACCAAGAAAGACATAAAAACAGATTGTATTTATTTTTATCCTTTATTGGTTTTTTATCAGCTTTAATTGCAACTTTTTTATATTTAAGTGGAAATACAGATATTTTAAGTTTTAAAAGTTTTAATAGCTCAAGTGCTTCAACTGGCTTTTTTGTGAATAGGACAGTTTTTTCTATTTTTTTACTTTTTTGTTTAATATCTAGTTTAGAATATTTAGGAAATTCTAAAAATATCAAAGATAAAATTATAACCTGTATTTATGTAAGACTATTTATTGTTTTTATCACAATTGGCTTAATTACTACATTTTCTAGAATTGGAAACTTTTTACTATTAAATACCATGTTGTTTTACATGGTTAATGAAATTTTATTCAAAAAAGAAAAAAAAAATATTTTTAGAAATATTATTTTAATTATCATTATAATAGATGTTTTTGTATTGGGAGTATATTTTGGATCTTCACGTATTATTGATAGATTTAGTTTTTTACATAATGATTTTGCCCAAATTAATAATACAGAAGTTAATTTTTCTAGATTTCAAGTAATCAAATTTGCTTTTAATCAATTATATCATTATTTATTTTTTGGTTACGGGCCTGGTAGTTTTGAAATATTATTTCAAATTAATTTTCCTGATTTAACAAATAAATATGCTAATCATGCACATTCTGATTTAATCCAGTTTATTAGTGAATTTGGATTAATAGGTTTTTTATTATTTTTTTTATCTATTTTAGGTTTTTTTTTAAAATTAACTTATAATTTAAAAAATAATTTACTTTTGTTTTGTTTATTTATTATTTTACTCTTTGATTTTTCACTTCATATTCCAATTATACAATTTTTATTTGTAATTTTTTTAACTTTTAATCAAAAATTTATTAAATTATCCTAGGGCTCTCTATAAGTTCTTAAACCATTATTTATTATAGGGTTGTAAGATTTAAATAAGTTGGTTTGAGGAAGTAGTAAGCTTATAGTTCTGTTCCATTTCGTTATTTCAGCTGGAGGTACAAAGATTATATCTCCTTTTTTGATTTTAAATTTTTTTCCTGCAATCAAATTTATGGGGTTTCTTATATCCAATTGGAAAACATCAACTTCTAAAAAAGTTTCAAATTTTTCTCTTATTACATAAACTTTTTTTGCATTAGCTGTTAATTGATTTACTCCAACTGAAGAAACTAGTTCTGTTAATGAATAATTCATATCAGGAAAATAAGTACCTGACTCTGTAACTTCTCCAAATACATGAATTGAATTCGAGTTTTTATCTATAAAAATTACATCATTTCTTTTTAGATAAAAATTCTCTTTTTCATCTTTGTTTTTAAATGTGTTGGTTAAATTGATCTTGTAAACTTTCCCCTCCCTTCTTAAAAGTCCACTAGTTCCAAAAAGTTTATCTTCAGCGCTAGGATTAAAATTAGCCTGAATAGCAGCTTCAATTAATGATAATGGCTGTTCATTTAATGATATTGTTGTCTGATTTCTTACAGCTCCTACAATATATACTTTGTTACTGTTAAATTCTTCAATACCAATTTGAAGATCTGGGTTTTTATAAAAACTTTTAATAATTTGAAGTAGTAAATTTTGAGCTTCATTTAAGGTTAGTTCATCTAATTTAATTTTTCCAATAAATGGTAAATCAATCATACCTTCTTGGTCTATTTTATAAACACCATCTAGATCATCTGTGTCTGTTAAATTAATACTTATCGAGTCGGATGTACCTAAGATATATTCGTACCTATAATCATAAATTTCAGAATAATCTTTAATTCTATTTTCAAGATCTTCAAATTGATTTTTGTTATATGTGTTTATTTCTTTATCAGATAGTTTATTTATTTTTATAATATTAATTTTTACGTCGTTGATTGAATATTCGCTTGTTTGTATTTTTTTATTAGGATTTTTTTTTTGTGGACTTTTGTTAATACCAGGAAGAATAGTGCAATTATTTAATAAAAATAAAATTAAGATAATAAAAAGTGATAATTTTTTAAAAACAAGCATGTGAAATAGTATTTTTATCATAATTAAAGTTTTTATTTAATACATAGAATTTGAACAAGAAAAAATACATCTATATTTCAAGTTATTATTCACTGTATTTATTGAAATTTTTCATAAAAAGAAATAAATATTACAATAATGATTAGCAATAAAATTGATAAAACATTAGATTTTATTGATTTAGACCCAAAATTTTTATTTTCAATATTAAAAAAATATTTAATCCATTTAATATTTTTTGTTTCAATGATTACAACATTAGTTTTTCTTTTTTCATTAAACCTAGATAAAAAGTATAAAAGTTCTGCAAAAATTGTAATTGAACCTGATGAAAAAAATATTGTGAATATTCAAGAGTATTCTAATTTCAATAATAGCAATAGAATTAATAATCAAATAGCCATATTTAAAAGTGATCAAGTTTTAGAATACATAATTCAAGACAAAGAAAATTCTAAAAAATTCGAAATATTTTTTGCTGAAAATAAGCAAAATTTAGTACAAAAATTATTTAATAAAAAAAAAACTTTTAATATTAAATCTTTAAAAAGCATTCTTTCAAGTAGCATTCAAATTTCAAACATACGAAATAGTGATATTTTAGTTTTATCTTTTACATCCACAAATCCAAGAGTTGCCAAATTAGCTTTAGAAAGAGTAATAAATTCTTATCAAAGATATGAAATCGACAGTAAAGTTAAAATAACAAGTTATGCAAATGAAAAAATATCAGAGCGTTTAAAAATCCTGGTTAAAGAGATGGATATTGCTCAAAAAAAACTATCAAAATATAAGAAAGAAAATAAGCTGGTGGATACTGGAAATGTAAAACAGCTAAAAATTAATGAAATTCAGTCAATTTCTAAAAGAATTATTGATGCTAAACAAAGATATCAAAATCAACAAAATGATTTATTGTCTATAAAAATTGCTGAAGGAGATATAGATGCATTACTTGCTATTAAAGATTTAAACTCAAGAAAAGATATTACAAATATTAAAGATCTTTTGAGCTCAAATGAAAGTAATATTCAATCTTTATCATTAATTTATACCGATCAACACCCAAAAATTATTCAAGTAAAAAACCAAAAAAAAAATTTAAAAAAACAATTAAGAAAAATATTAAATACTAATATAGAACAAAAAGCATTTGAACTTAGTAATCTTGATAGTTTTATAAAACTCTCTGAAAGAGAAATGGATAAAGTTACAAGTGAACTTAGAGATATTGAGGAAAAAGAATCGGGTATGTTAAAATTTACTAGAGAACTTGAAAGTAGTAAAAATTTATACCAATCTTTTTTACAAAGAGTTAAAGAGACGAATGAAGCTCAAAATCTTCAGGTATCTAAAGTAAAAATTATTGAAAGTCCAAATTTGCCTGGCAGTCATTTTTATCCAAAGCCAAAGAAAAATTCTCTGATAGCTTTTATTATATCTGCTTTTGGAGCTTTTGCTTTATTGTTTTTTAAAGAAATGAACTCATCTGCTCTTAGAAATACAGAAGCTATCGAATCATTAGATATTTTACAATTAGGGGTTTTGCCTCGTGTAGTAAAAACAAAAGAAAATTTAGATATTATACAAATGTTTAGTTCTGATAACGAATCTCATTTTGCAGAGTCAATTCGATCATCTAGAGCAATTATCGAGTCTAAATTTAATAAAAATAGTAGTTTCCTTATTACTTCTTCAAATCCATCTGAGGGAAAAACTACATTTGCTTTTAATTTAGCGTTATCACTTGAAAAATCAAATAAAGTTTTATTTATTGAGGGAGACCTAAGACGACCAACTGTATTAAATAGATTTGTAGGTATTCAAAGTAAAAAATTTGGATTAGGTGAAATTATATCTGGAAGGTCTGAATTGAATGATGTGACTCATGAAATACCAGGAACAAAATTAAATATCATTACTTCTGGTGATGTTAAAATTGATATGTCTGATGTTGTTAGTAAAGACCAATTAAAAAAGTTCTTTGATACATTAAAAATTGAATATGATTATGTCATTATAGATTCTCCTCCAGTTCAGCCAGTTTCAGATACATTAATACTTGCCCAGGCAGTTGATAATAATTTTTTTATAATAAGGGCAGATGAAACAACAACAGGGTCATTAATGTCATCAATTAAAAAAATTAAAAGTGTTGGTGCAAAAATAGATGGAATTGTTCTTAATGATGTAGACACATCTAAGGGCAGCTATGGTTACTACAATTACTATCAGAATTATTATGGAACTTACCAAAAAACATAGTGATTTGAAAAATCACTCAAAAATTTCATAATTAATATCAAGTTGATTCAAAACTGATTCTATTGTTGGGTTATTTAACATAGACATAGCAAATTGTTTTTAATAAAACTATGAGTTGTATTATGAATAATTCTAATTTTGCCAATATATCTCCCTTAAATTCTGATAATTTAAAAGATGAAATTAATAGTTTTAAGAATAAATTTGTAAATAAATCGCAATATTTTATATGTGAACAGGATATAGTTGGATTAACCATGAATAAATATTTAAATATTATAGGAAATTTTGTTTCATCAAATTTTAGAAAATTTAAAAATAATTTTGTGATAAAGATATTTAAATTAATTAAAAAAAGATCGATAGAAACATCTAGGCTTTTATCTAAATTCGAGCTCTTAGAAAAAAAAATAGATAATCAACAGTTAATTTTAGAAAGAAGTTTTGATTTAAATTCTAAATTACAAAAAGAAATAGATTATATTAATAGTAAAATATCTAATAATCTTGAAAAATCACATCTAAATAACGAAGATGAGAAGATCCAAACAATTGGACATAATTCAAATACGAAGGTTGATTTTTATCAAGAAGAAAATTTAAGACTTGGAAGTGAATTAGTTGATACTAAAAAGAAATTTGAAATTTTAAAAAATGAGATTGAAAAATATGAAAATCAGAGAAGTGATTTAATATCTAAAATTAATTCTGTTAATGATGTTATTAATGATTCAAATGTATTGACAAATGTTTTTGAAAATAAAATCGAGCCAAAAGTTAATATTTTAGATCCACAAAATATTCAAAAAAAAGATGAAACTAATTTAAACGAACAAGTAAAAGCTATTTTTTCAAAAAGAGTATAATTAAAATATATCTAAATAAAAATACAAGATTTTAAGCTCTGTTATAAAATTTTTATCTATATTTAATAACCCAAATTATTATAATAATTTATGGATAAAAAAATTCCAAATAAAACAAAGGTAGTTGTTATAGGTGGAGGAGTTGTTGGTTGTTCTGTTGCATATCATCTAGCCAAGTTTGGTTGGAAAGATACAATTCTATTAGAAAGAGACCAGTTAACATCTGGAACAACTTGGCATGCGGCAGGACTTGTTAGTCAATTGGGGCCTTCTGCAGCAATAACTAAAATTAGAAAATATTCATTAGATTTGTATAAAGATCTTGAAAAGAAAGTAGATCATTCAGCAGGATTAAGGTTGAACGGTGCATTATCAATTGCACAAAATAAAGAAAGATGGCAAGAACTTCTAAGACAAGCAACTACTGCACAACTGTATGATGTTGATGTTAGAGTGCTGGATAAAGATCAAATTAAAAAAGATTATCCAATTGTTAATACAGATGAAATATTAGGTGGTATTTTTATGCCAGGTGATGGTGCTGCAGATCCTTCAGGTGTTACTTATATGTTAGCCAAAGCAGCCAAAAAAGAGGGCGCTCAAATTTTTGAGAAATCACCTGTTGATGAAATTTTAACCAAAAAAGGAAAAATAGCAGGAGTAAAAGTTAATGGTCAAGAAATTGAGTGTGAATATATAGTTCTTGCTTCTGGAATGTGGTCAAGACAAATTGGAGAAAAAGCTGGTGTTAGTATTCCACTTTATCCAGCTGAACACTTTTATATCATCACTGAACCTATAGAAAATTTGTCAAAAACCTTGCCTACTATAAGAGATTTTGATAATCGCACCTATATTAAAGAAGATGCTGGGAAATTATTAGTTGGAATTTTTGAAGCTAATTCCATACCAGCTTTTGATAAGACAAATAAGGTCCCAGAAGACTTTTCATTTGGAGAATTTCAAGAAAATTTTGAGCATTTTGAGCCTTATTTAAATGCTGCCGTAAAGAGGTTTCCAGTTTTAGAAACCGCAGGTATCAGAAAGTTTTTTTCAGGTCCCGAGTCTTTCACACCAGATACAAACACATTATTAGGAGAAGTTCCTGAAATCAAAAATTTTTTTGTGTGTTGTGGTTTAAACAGTATTGGGATTGGAAGTGGAGGAGGCGTAGGTAAAGTTACAGCCGAATGGTTAATGACAGGTCATATCAATGAAGATATTTTTTCCTATGATATAAAAAGATTTCAAAATTTTAATTCAGAAATTGGTTTTATTAAAAAAAGAATTACAGAAAGTTTAGGTGATTTATATGGTGTCCACTGGCCATTTAAACAATATAAAACTTCTAGAAATATCAAAAAATTACCTCATCATGAAATTTTAAAAAGTTTTGGTGCATGTTTTGGTGCTTCTGGAGGATATGAAAGACCAATGTGGTTTGCTTTAAATGGAGAAAAAGCTGAGTATCAATATAGTTATAATTATCAAAATTGGTATCCATCAGCTAAACATGAAACTAAAAATACTGTTAAAAATATTGGATTGTATGATTTAACTCCATTTTCTAAATTTGAAATAATTTCAGAAAATGCACATCAAGAATTACAGAAAATTTGCACAGCAAATATTAAAAATGAAGTTGGAAAATGCACATATACACAAATGCTAAATAGTGATGGAGGTATAGAAACTGATTTGACGGTTATTTGTCTTGATAAAAATTATTTTAGAATAGTTAGCTCAGCTGCAACAAGAGAAAGAGACAAGTTTCATATAAAGAAGCATCTTTCTAAAGAAATTGAATTAAGAGATGTGACTGACGATTATTGCGTTTTTGGACTATTCGGCCCAAAGAGTAGAGATTTAATAAAAACTATCAGTAATGAAAATTTTGAGAATGATAATTTTAAGTTTGGAACAGGTAAATATATTACAATTGAAAGTATTAAAGTTTGGACTCAAAGGTTATCTTATGTTGGTGAATTAGGTTACGAGTTGTATGTAGAATTTAAAGATGCAAAAAAAATTTATGAATTAATTATAGATAAAGGTAAAAATTTTAATCTTTCTAATTGTGGTATGCACGCAATGGATATTATGAGAATGGAAAGTGGTTACTTACATTGGGGTCATGATATATCACCTAAAGAAAATCAATATGAAGCAGATTTAAATTTTGCAATTAGCTTAAGAAAAGACATTAACTTTGTAGGAAAAGATGTTTTGTTAAAAATGAAAGATAAAAAACAAAATAAAAGATTGATCATGTTGTCACTTAAAAATAGTAAACCAGGCGAGCCTTTACTTTTACATGATGAACCAATTTATTTAGATGATAAAATAATAGGTGAAACAACTTCAGGAAATTATTCATTTAATTTTGATAGAAATTTAGCTTTTGGATATATTAAATCAAGTTTAAACAAGGAAGAGTTATCTAAAAAAAATCTATATATTGAAGTAGAGAAAAAAAAATATCCTGCTGAAATATTACTAAAACCATTAAAACAAAGTAATTTTAGGAATATATAATCAATAAATTAAATTATTTGTTTTTTAATCTATTAGCTGATTAAATGAGTCATGCAAAAAAGTAATGGGGATATAAAATTATTCAGTACAGATTCAAGTTTAAAAAAAAATGTGTCTTTAGATGAAATTAAGACCACAAATGTCAACATATTATTAAATAGAGTGAGAATTGAAAAAAAAAATAGCCTTAGAAAAAAAATATTTTTTTCATTGTTATTGGTTTCGGTAATTACTGTTATTTCTATTTTAACATTATCAAATTAAACATCTAGATAATCAAAGACGTTTAAAAATTTTTATTTAATTATCTGAAGAATAAACATTTTAATTTTTATAGATATATATAAAATTACCTTGATCTGGATTGTGTTCATTATTAACTTCTTGTATCTTATAAAAAGGTTCATTTAAGTTGAAAGGTTCTTTTAGTAAATTAATTTTTCTATGTTGACCAGTTGAAATTTCTTTATTTGCATCAATATTTTCATAGTTATTAAAAGCAAAATATTTACAATTTGATTTTTTTAAATTTATTATAATCTCTTTAATAACAGGGACTGGCAAATGAATAAAAAAATCTCTCATTAATATAAAATCAAAATTATCAAAGTCATTATATTCAGTTAAATCTTTACAATAAAAGTTTATGTTTGGATTTGATTTAAATGTTAATTTATTTTTATCCATTAAATCATCAACAATATCAATGCCAGTGTATTTGATGCCTGTATCAAAAAATTTTTTTATCCAAGCACAATCACCACAAGGAGCATCTAAAATATTTTTTATATTATTTTCTTTAAAAAATTTTTCTAATTCTGAAACTAAATTATTAGTTTGAACCGAATTAGCAGCTGAACCTGGTCCTGAATAAGATTGATTTAAATCAAATTTCTGACTTTTATTCCAATGATTTGACTTATAAATTGAATTAAATACAATCTTATTTAATAGTTTTTGGCTAACAAGCTTAGAGACAAAACTATTAACAAATAGTTTCCTAATCCAATAATATTTATTTAAGTATTTGCTCAAAATATGAAACTTTAAATTTTTGTTTATCTGATAATTATTACTATATTGAAACAAAACTTAAAAGTAGTATAAACCTCAAATATAATATGGCGGGGTAGCTCAGTTGGTTAGAGCGCAGGACTCATAAGCCTGAGGTCAGT
>ERZ1049444.2574-NODE-2574-length-11826-cov-6.728230_pt1 | contig 11826 bp, 12 predicted proteins | sample MGYA00383101_ERZ1049444 | MGnify/ENA primary metagenome ERZ1049444 (study PRJEB29581, sample SAMEA5548371) | metagenome | biome: marine; feature: coastal; material: water | depth 50 m | study: Short-term variability in the microbial, nano- and picoplankton...
AACACTGGGATACACCCGAAAAGGAACAGTGTTCGCAACACGTTCACGTCCGCTTCACGAATGTGTCGTGACTGGAGGTGAGGGGAATCAGCAGGTGTCCTACAACGGTGAAACATATTGGGTGTGTTGTAAGGGATGCCTCAGTATGTTCGAAGCAAATCCCGAAAAAGTGATTGCAGCGTATGAATCTCGCAAGGCAAAAGAACAAGAAAATGAATAGGTTGAGTGATCGACGTCTTTCTAAATTTTGTACGAAATACAAAGAATGTATTCACGATGATATTGTGGACATGTCTGTTCGAGAATCGATGAGTATTGTGACTGGTCCGTCATTGATAAGAGAGACCTGCATGTCAGCAGCAAATGTACCGTGGGCAGGCGCATGCCCAGTAAAATGTTCTAGTTGCTCAAGAAACTCCTCATAGCGTGCTATTGCTTCATTTGGCTTGGCAGCTTGAAAAAAGCTTGGTCGATTACCTTTTCGAATATCTGCAAAAAGTGTGAATTGACTGATGACAAGCAGGCTTCCTTGAATCTCTTGGATGTCTTTGTTCATTCTGTCCTGTTCATCAGCAAAAACTCTCAAATGAGCTACTTTGCCAGCAAGCCATTTTGTGTCTGCTGATGTGTCACCTGTTTCAACACCTAAGAAAACAAGCAGTCCTCTGTCGATTGAAGCCGTTTCTCTGTGATCTATTGTGACACTTGCTTGTGAGACTCTTTGGATTAATGCTCGCATAGGAAATGTTTCTCTTGGTACCCTATGTTTAGTTCACTCTCTTGACTATGAAAAGAGTGAACGGAACCAAGTTTGATCAAGGAAAAGTCGTGTCAATCACATTATCTCATAATGTTATCGGAGAAGGCCAGACAATTGTGATTTTACATGGTCTTTTTGGTTCTAAAAGAAATTGGTCATCTATTGCAAAGCACTTATCGGATACATATCGAGTCCTTACGGTTGATCTTCGCAATCATGGCGAAAGTCCATGGAGTGACGTTCACGACTACTCATCCATGGCTGAAGATGTTGCCACGCTTATTGAGAATGAGTGTTCGAAACCACCCATTGTTCTTGGTCACAGTATGGGTGGAAAAGTGGCAATGTATCTTTCGATTATGAGGCCCCAGCTCGTCGCTCAACTGATTGTTGTTGATATTCCACCAGCACGCTCCACTGGTACGCCAATTGACTACGTTCGCGCAATGCAAGCAATACCGCTGACAACGCTTGCTCATCGCCGTGATGTTGAAGAACTACTTCGTGAAACTATTCCCGATGAAAGGGTTCGAGGATTTTTAGTAACGAATATTATTACGCGACCGGAGGGTCTGGCATGGGCTGTGAATCTTGATGTGATTGAAAAGAATTTTGAGACAATTCTTGACTGGCCAGACTTGTTAACGACCCAGCATTTTTCCCAACAAACTCTTTTTCTAGTCGGTGAAAATTCAACTTTTGTTGGTCCTGAGCATGAGACAGTGATTCAACAATTCTTTCCAGCTTCATCTAGACAAGTCATTAAAAACGCCGGACACTGGGTTCATGTTGAGAACACATCTGCGTTTCTGAAAGCGGTACGAGTCTTTTTAGAAACCGAGCCTTGTCACTGAGCCCTTTTTAAAAGGGACAGGAAGACTGCCACCCAACGCTTTCTCCAGTCTTAGGATGTGAAAACTGTATCGCCTGAGCATGAAGTAAAAGACGGCCTGCAGGATTTTGAGTAGAGGTAGCCGCATACAATGGATCACCAAGAATTGGATGTCCTAATGATGCAAGATGAACCCGTATTTGATGTGACCGGCCGGTTATTGGTTCAATTTTGAGTCGAGAATAGCCCTCACGTGTTTCAAGAAGATGCCATAAGGTCTGTGAGAAGCGTCCGCTTTTATGATCAACTTTGTAGCGTGGTGGCCGATTGCGATCTCGACCGATTGGTAGGGTTATAGATCCTTCTTTTTCTGAGGGCGTTCCTTGCACAATACATTCATAAACCTTGTGTACGTTGCGGTGTTCAAATTGAAGACTGATGTTCCGCTGAGAGTCTTTATTGAGTGCCATGATCATGAGCCCTGATGTGTCTCGGTCAAGCCGATGCACAACAAGTGCTGTTGAAAATAACGTTTGTATACGACTTGAAAGGCAGTCCTGTAAATCTGGGCCACGCCCTGGTACAGAGAGAAGTCCTGATGGTTTGTCGAGCACAATAAGACTTTCATCCTGATAGTGAATCGGAATATGATTTACACTACTCATTATTGAAAGCTAGTGACCGTTGATGAATAGACTTTGGAAAACGTCCGGTACAGTGTGGAGGTTTTTTTCATTGCAGCTGTAGCGGATTAATACCAGACTCCTGCACGGATAAGAAATGTATCGTCTGGATGATAGTCCGCAGTATCAGTCACATAATATTCCACGAGTCGACCAGTCACCCAGCCGGTTTCAATACGCCAGCTCACACCAAGATCTGCGGGCCGTCGTTCCCATCCTGCCAGGAGACGATAATCGTGGTACACGACAATATCATCGGCGCCAGAGTCACGGCGAACAGCCCACTGATTACCACCAAATTCGCCAGCAAGATAGACCCATTGAGCAGCTTTTGAAGTTTCTTTAACTCGCCAGGCCAGACGAGGTCGCGGGAAGATCAATTCAAAACGTCGATCGTCACTTGGGGTCCAGAGGAGACCACCGGCAGGTAGAAGATTTACATCATATCGATCGAGGTAGATGACACCAGCAACGACACGGAGATCTTCACGAGCTTCCCAGGCACCAAATCCGTGACCTGTAACCCGGAATGCTTGAGCCGTGTCATTGACAAAATCACTGTACCAGCCGGGAGCGACCGCTAGATCAACTCCTAAACGCTTACCGATTTTGCGCATCCAACGTGCCTGAATCCAAGATTCATACAGCGTGGCAGGAAGACCAGGATCCATCGGACCGTTTGCCTCATCCACAAATGTCCAGCCGAAACCTGGAGTGATGAGAAGAGGTGAATCCACTGTAGGTGCAGGCATGCCAAGGGTGAGGCTCATATCGAGCGTGGCAAGGCCAAGGCCGTTGCTACCAAGTCGAGGTAATTCAGTCGTCGTGAGAATGAGTTGCTGGAGGGCACCAGGCTTTGCACCTGGAGGAAGTTTTCGACCGGGAGGGTTATTTTCCTGTCGTGGCTGACCGGGCGGAGCAACATCGTCAGGGAGGAGTGGTTCGGTCAGGTCTTGAGGATCACCGAGTGCGGCAAAGCGAATCTTTTCAAAAAAACTAGTATCAAGCGAATCGACTGGCGGGAGTGGAATGATTTCGTCACCATATGTCAATGAATCCCATGGCTGCCAGGTAAAGCCTACGATAAGAAGCAACCATGATATGTTACGACGCTTTTGAGAAGTCATATTCTTCTCCACATGCGTTAGTAGGCAAGGCCTAACCGAAACATAATCGTACTTGGGAGATCAACAATTTGCTGTATGCCGGTTGCTGGGTCACCGACACCGTTCACATAAAAAAGTTGACGATAAAAAGCATAGCCGATTTCGAAATTTCCAGAGAAGCCAGTTGTGGCAAGAGGTACCCATTCTGTACCGAGTGAAATTCGAATATCGTTGTAGTCAAAGTTCTGGATAAATCCTTTTGAACCACCGGCATTTACATTTCTAAATGTCCAACGACCGCCACCATATTCACCGGCCACATAGCCCCACCATGCATGTCGACGGGTTTGTCCAAAACGCCACATGGCCCGCGGAGCTGGAAAGAATATGTCATATTGGGAGGTTGCATTGGGTGTCCATGTAAATCCCACTGCGGGTAATATTTTTACCTGATTTCGATCGAGGTAGATGACACCCAGTTTGCCTTGAAAAGTAGGAGTCATATTTAACGTGCCAATCGCTCGTCCCATCAGACGCCAGCTATCTGTGACAAGAACATCCCAGTTTGAATAGATGCCGAGCCGGAGACCAAATTCTGCACCAAAGAGTGGTGTGAATTGTGGATTCCATGCTGCGTCAAGAAAGCTGTCGTAGGTATTACCAGGGAGTTGGGGACTAAAGGGTTGTCCAGCAACCCCTGCGAGTGGACTACTTTGAGGACCACCCCACAGCTGCATGCCAAAACCGGGGGTGATCAGGAGCGGGGCCCGATTGATATTCGCTGGTGAATTCATGAAAAATGGGAGTGCGAATGTAGCCGATGTGTCGAGTTCATTGACAGCGACAGAGTTTCCTCTGCCGGTTCCAAGAATATAAGTCCAACTTCCTCGTACTCCTTGATAAGCGCGCATTGATTGCTGGTAGGTCTGCTGAAACCATTCGCTTTGTTGTGTCGGTGGTTGTGGATAGCCAACCGGTAATGTGGATGATGGATTACTTGGAACGATAGGCGGTGGTGCTGTTGAGTAGCCCGGGTAACCAGGCTGTCCATTTACGGCTGAGGTGGCCCATGTTGGTGGTGGATTTGTTCCGGGGTTCGTCGCAGGCACAGGGTAGATCTGGCTTGCCTGTGGTCCATAGGGATCCCAGGCAGGAGGTGGAGGTGAAAGTGGATATCCGTACGGTGATGCCTGTGCAATTCTGTCGAGAGACGAACTTGCAGGCGGTGGTATTTGTACGGTCTGCGCAGCAACATTTGTATCTGCAATGAATACAGATATGCCCACGGTCAAAACAAGGAGTGAAAAGAGCGTTACTCGCACGCGGTCGTCGACCCATGCAGCGGGAATTGGCTGGAGCCATCCAGATGTTTCTGAATATTTGACCCCAACTCGTATCCGGTGGGTACCGCGCAGATGGGATACGGGTCAATATCGCCAGCGTGCCATTACTTCTCCTGCACCATACTATGCTCTTTAGATAGCGTAGACTTCCCTCTTTGACAGAATTTTCAGATGGTCCAAAACCAGAGGTCTTTGTTGGTGGCTGGTATCGGTGGAGATGGTATTTCTGCTGCCACTTAACACGTCAAATAAACGACTGCGTAGACGTATTATAATTCAAGGTAGGAGCCGATGAGACAGCAGCACGTTAACAGAGAACATCTGCAACAGATAACATCACTCAAGACCATCGAGTGCCACTCAGAACTTGCATCGACAATGGATCGAGCAAGAGCATTAGCTACCGATCCATCAATACAACTCCCTGCTTTAGTCATAGCTTCTTATCAACGAAATGGTCGTGGTCGTCGTGGTGCGGGATGGTGGCAGCCTTCAGGCAGTCTGGCAATGACCTTTGTTATGAAAATTCCAACAGAGGAAGAAATAGCAGGAGGTATTCTCCCGGTTTGGTCACTTGCGTGTGGTCTTGCCGTCGTGGAGTCTCTGCAAGAACTCAATCCAGATTTAAAATCTCTTGTGCGTTGGCCAAACGACATTGAAATAAAAGGCAGGAAGCTTGCAGGTTTGCTTGTAGAAGCCACAACAACACAAAAATTACTTATTGGTATTGGAATCAATACAGACGGTTCAAAAGATGATGCACCTCAGGCCCTCCGAGATCGACTGATTACGATACCGGACGTCTTAGGAACATCTATCTCACATAATGATCTTCTTGGAATCCTTATTCCACGTATTGAAAAAAATATATGTGATGCAGCGAGTCTCTCTACGTGCCAATCTATTCTTGAAAGATACAAGGCACACTGCAGTCTGAACGGTACATCCATAAAACTTTTTGACGTCTTGTGTATAGATATAAAAAATGAATCTGAAAATCAGGTGGCTCATCAGAAAACCACCCTTGTAGGTTTCTGTAAAGGTATTGATGAAGTAGGTCGTCTCCTTATTGAGACACCACATGAGACACTAGCAGTACTTGCAGGCAGTCTGACAGATCCTCTATCAATCTGGAGAAGTGACGATTCCACCCCCCGTTAAACCATGTCATTCACTTTTATGAGCATGATTTTTCTGTGCTACGAGACAGATTTCCTGACCACCTGTTGAAAGTTGCTGAACTCGGGTCTGGTACCCCCATGAGGCAAACGAAGTACACCATTGGCTAATTTTTTCAGCAATGGATACATCAGAAAGCTTGAGTGTCGCAATGATTCCTCGTGGCCGAAGCGAGGGTGATACGAGAATTCGCTCAAGAGCGGTCATCGTACTTGCAGGATCAATATTCATATCGGTCAAAATCCAATCGAAACCGTGAAAGTTCCTGATTCTTATATCTCGAGCACGTTTTTTCCAATGAGTGAAACGTGCATGTTCGGCAATCTGAGAATCGATGGCAGCTGGATCAACGCCAACCACTTCGAGATTGGCTTCTAAAAGACGTTGACAAGCTCCTCCAGGGGCAGCTCCAAGTTCACAGACGCGTTCACCTGGGTGAAAATCGATTCCGAAACGGGCAATTGCTTCATCAAGCTTAAGCCATGCTCGAGAAATTTTTTGAGCTGGAATTTGATGTGTGTAATAACCCCCAGGCCATTGGCCGGCTCGAGATTCGTTGCTGTGTACGCCAATCCACCATCGATTCTCGGAATCAATAACGCAGTCTAAGATGAGATGTGTGGTGGATAGAAAAAGATTCTCATTCAGACTGACAAAAGACTCGGTGAGTTTACGGTGGATCGATTCAGTATCAACTTTCAGACGAGGGTCACGTTTCCATACATGAACTGCTTGAAAGTGTACTGACGTGAGTAACTGGTGGGTAGCAGCAACTCGTTCTTCATCAGTCTGGCCCGTGACCTGTCCGAGTGAACGAATACCAATCCGAGCAAAAACAAGCTTGTCGAGAACATCAACTGGAATTTCAAAGTCGTTCCACTGTGAGTTTGTCAAAGTCTGTGGAGGTACTCGAAACGTCACGAGACCTTTTCGCCAGTATGATTTCCGAAATGATGGGAAAGCGATCTTTTGCTGAATTTCTAGAGCAGGCTCACTACCATGTCGGCATCCGATAAGGAGAAACTGACTTTGTTGAATATCGGTTGCAGTGTCGACTTTTGGCATCTCGACATTCATGAATAGGTATCAAACTGGAATGACCGGAAAATTTATCGATCAATAAAATGAGGCCGGCCCGGGCGCCCAAGAGCCCGGGCCGGCCTTTCTCGTCAGAACAATGGCATGTTTGCCATCATTGTTCACCGAGCCCGAATAAAATATTCGTACATCAGGAACATTCGATGGAAACCGCCTTTAAGTCACGTCAAAGACGAATTAGGCGTGGCCCTTTTTCTTGGCAGCCTTCTTCTTCTTTGCAACTTTCTTCTTGGCTACTTTTTTCTTAGCAACCTTTTTCTTGGCAACCTTCTTCTTGGCTACCTTCTTCTTCTTGGCTACCTTCTTCTTAGCAACCTTCTTCTTGGCTACCTTTTTCTTGGCGACCTTCTTCTTTGCAGCCTTCTTCTTGGCCATTGAATGGCTCCTTGCCAGTAGCACCCCATAAAATGAACCGACTGCTTCCTTGGGGTGCTGAATCTTGGAAGGAGTCGACGTTAGCATGCTGCCATGATGTGCAAGCACATACATCACATGCATGAAGTACAAGTTTTCAGTAATTTTGTGTTCTACTGTCAAGAGAAATCACAAAAAATTTTTAAAAAAAACGTAAATTTTTTATCTGAAAAACCAGATTACCACCGTGCGAATGCTTTTGAGAGATTGCATTACGAGACATTTTTGAGATGCATCGAAGGCATATTTCGTATGCACAAAGATGCTTTTTTACGGCAGAAAGTCTATTTTAAGGTTGTGCAGAACTTTTTTTTACCCAGTCGTGGAGCATGTTCATCTGTGCTGAAAAACCCTGCTCGGTACAACCAAGTGGACTTTTGAAAAAACTTGCCAACCAAGGTAGGGAACCGGCCTCTCCAGCCAGTCGGGCGCGATCAACTAACCGAACGAGATCGATCACGAGGGGGGCTGCCAAAATAGAATCACAGCCTTGCCATGTGAATTGCATGGTCATGGGCGTGCCGAGAAATCCTTGAAAATGAATGTGATCCCATGCAGTTTTCCAGTCACCAAGACTCTCAATGAACTCAATAGATACAAGTGTTTGCGGTGTTGATGGCAAGAGACTTGCAAGCAGATGGTCTTTACTTCTTACCTTGGCTGCTTTGTTCGAGGGATCGTCAAGTATTTTGCCATCGAGATTGCCAAAAATGTTGTGCCCTACCCAACTTTGAACATTAAGGTGGCGATCACGAAACATTGGGGCAAGCACACTTTTGAGCAATGTCTCACCTGTTTTTCCATCACAACCTGCATGCGGCAGGCCTCTGCTTTGGGCGAGTTTATTAAGTGCAGGCGGTGTTGCCCCCGTAGAAGGCGTAAAATTTATGTAGGCAGCATCTGCCTCAAAAGCTGCAATAGCGTAGAGACTACTTGTCGGTAGCGGGCTTGAGTCTGTAGTCTGTTCGAGGAAAGGAGCAATTTCCTCAAAGTCTTCGGGAATAGGTGAAGACCATGGAGGTTCAGTCGATGCAAGATTGACGACGATAACACGATCAATCTCATTTGTATCTGCAAAATCAACAATATCTTTCCGAATACGATCGATAATATTTCGTGGAGTTGTTCCTTTTTCAGAATCTGGTGAAGATGCTATGGCTTGAATGGATCTTCCTGCTGCCAACACGGTGCCAGAGCGAATGCGAGCTTCAATCTCTTGAAGATCGGGCATAATAGACTCTAAAATGTCTGGTGAAATTGCTCGACTCACTGTCCACATACGGCGGGCCTCATTCAGCAGGCTCCCGTCACGGATATCATGTCCACCAACCACAATATCACTACAATCAGCGAGATGAAGCGGATGAAATGCCGAGGTTTCAGTGATTAAACCAATGGGTTCAACCAATCCCCGTTTCATGGCTGCAAGGCCGGTCATGACGGTCGTGGCGACGCCACCTTTTGCACCGATAAGCCAAAGTCCAATTCGTCCGGTTGCCATCCAAGCTCCTCTTTGTCACCGTGGTATTATCTGTAGACGGATGGTTCATTTCTGTTTTACGCCAGAAGTATTTCTAATGGCGTACCAATACCTGAAGTATGCCATGTCAATTAGGTTCTTACTGGTAAGAAGTTCGAAAGGAAACAATTCATGGAAGAAGCTGCTTGTTTTCAACTAGCACAACGCATGGCCTCCCTCCAACCATCGGCTACGCTTGCCATGGCAGCACGAGCCGGTGCAATGAAGGCATCAGGGATTGATGTGATTGATCTTTCGGTTGGAGAACCAGATTTTCCTACACCGGAACATATCTGTCAGGCCGGTAAAGCAGCTATTTCAGCAGGAAAAACAAAATATACGCCTGCAGCCGGAATACCGGCGCTTCGCGAGGCAATTGCGAATGACTATACCCGTCGATCTGGGCTCGCGGTCACGCCCGCACAGGTTATTGTCTCAAATGGGGCAAAACATAGCCTTCACAATGTTTTTACATCAGTCTTAAATCCGGGTGATGAAGTCATTGTGCCCACACCATATTGGGTGAGTTATGCCGAATTGATAAAGCTTGCCGGAGCCATTCCAGTTCTTGTTGAAACATCTATCGAAGAAGATTTTAAGCTTCAGCCGAATGCGTTCAAATCGGCAATTACGCCTCAAACACGCATGCTCTTATTGTGTTCTCCCAGTAATCCAACTGGGGTTGTATATTCACGCGAAGAGCTCGTGAGCATTGCAGAAATCGCCATTGAAGCGGATCTCTCTGTTGTTTCAGATGAGATTTATGATCAGCTCGTCTTTGATGGTCGTGAATCTATTTCCTTTCCAACATTACATCCCGGTTTGGAATCACGGAGTATTGTTGTGGCCGGGGTGAGTAAGACGTACTCAATGACTGGCTGGCGTATTGGGTGGACGATTGGCCCTCCGGCGTTGTCGAAGGCAATGGGAAGCCTGCAGAGTCAAGAGACAAGTAATCCCTGTAGTATCAGCCAACACGCAGCCATAGAGGCACTTACTGGTCCACAAGATTGCGTCACGTTGATGCGAAATGCATTTCAAATACGACGGGATCTTGTTGTTGAAAGACTAAGCCAAATTCCCGGTGTCAAGATTCCGGACATTGGTGGAGCCTTCTACGCTTTTATTGATATTCATGCATCATTAGGCAGACCACACGGTCCGCCAGATAGCGTGACATGGTGTGAGCAATTGCTTGAAAAAGAACATGTTGCGACTGTGGCAGGAAGCGCATTCGGTGCAGAAGGACATGTTCGCATGTCTTTCGCCGCATCAGAAGAAAAGTTGACACAGGGCCTCGATAGAATTGCACGTTTTCTAAGTACATTACAGTGAGAAAAGTGGTTGGACAGGCTCACAAAGAGGACATCGTAGCGATTATTCTTGCTGGTGGACAAGCTCGCCGTTTGGGTGGCAAAAGACCATCTGGTGGAAAAGCAGAATGTGTCGTCAGTGGCAAATCGCTTCTTCGTACTGTGAGCGACGCCTTAGTACCAGTTGCTGATTCAGTTCTTATTGTGGGCGGTAATTCGCCAAAAATATCTTTTCAAAAACCGATGTCTGTACGACATATTTCTGATGACCAGCCAGAATCAGGTCCATTGTGTGCAGTTCGAGATGGGCTTCGGTGGATATGGCGTGAACGGATATGTTCAATGCCGCGGTTTGTTATTTTATCCGCATGTGACCTACCTATGATCAATTCGGCACTTGTACTGGAAATCCTACGTCACTTTCCACAAGATGAGATATTGACGCAGTGGGTTGTTCCCAAGGTGGGAAGCCGGCTGCAGTACCTGTTTTCAGTCTGTCGGCCAACGCTACTTCATCCACTAAACAGCTTTCTTGCGGCCGGTGCTCGTGATTTTCATGGCTTTGTCCATGAGTTGCAGAAATTTGAACCAAAGAGCGTGCATATCATCGAAGATTCTATTTGGGGAAAAATAGATCCAAATGGTTGTGCTGCCCGTGATATCGATACCCCAGCAGATCTCACTCTTTACACGAAGCCCACTTCGCATTGATTCAATAGAATCTCTATACTCTTGAGGGTCAGTCAGAATTATTGAGTGCGTAGAATTCATTTCTTTTTCAGTTTTTAACGGCAGATCAGTCGACAATCATGGATGATGTTCGAGATCATGAAAAGGAGTCTCTACGAACCGTCCTCCTGCGGCGATGGCGGTGGTTTTCTCGGTTTCTGAAAGTGCTTTTTGTAGGATTTGTAATCTATCAGGCGCCGCGGCTTACGGTGTTCAGAGTTGTACGCGATTGGCCGCTGCAAAAAGTATTCGAAGGTCTCGCTGGGCAGATTTCATCAAGCTCAGCAGAGTGGGATTGGTTTGGTCCTATTATCTACAGAGACTTCCTTATCAGAACATCTGATGGGGTGCCTTTACTAGCTGTAGACCGTATTGAAATTAATCGCAGTCCTCTTGTCCTAGCATTCAAACCAAATGATGTAGGACGAATTCGGCTCGAAGGGGGAAGATTATCAACAGCTGTTTGGAATGGTGGAAGTACGATCGAGACAGTGCTTGAACCGTGGTTTACAAGAATTCATCAACGGAATGTAGTAGCTCTTCAAGATCTCAAGGATGAAGGAAATAAAGAAAATGCTGTAAAAGATGTTCAGAGTCGCATAACTGGAACCATCGAACTTGTAAATTCAACAATAGAGCTTACTGATTTGCGTCAGGGCGACGCGTGGTTAATCAGTGAGCTCGCTGCAGTCATTCCATTTCCGGAGCTAACGGAAGGGGGCGAGTTTGCTTTTCAATCATCAGATGTCATTTGCAGCGGATCGGTACAGCATGCTGAAGAACCACGGTTGAATGTAATGCAATCATCTGCTCAATCAGAAAATCGTGTATCAACTAAAAGCATTATGAG
>ERZ1049444.2577-NODE-2577-length-11815-cov-9.052296_pt1 | contig 11815 bp, 9 predicted proteins | sample MGYA00383101_ERZ1049444 | MGnify/ENA primary metagenome ERZ1049444 (study PRJEB29581, sample SAMEA5548371) | metagenome | biome: marine; feature: coastal; material: water | depth 50 m | study: Short-term variability in the microbial, nano- and picoplankton...
CGGCCAGTCGTCGGACCTCGGTCCGGATGACGTCGAGGTCATCGCGGCTTCGGGGTGATGCGCCGGAGATCACGAATCGGTTCCGTCGAAGAAGCCACGTGCCTCGAGCTGGGCGGCGGCTACTTCGCCGCTGGCCTCCAGGTGGACCTCCATGGCCCGACGGGCCCCGTCGGCATCGCCGGACACGATGGCCTCCAGGATGGTCCGGTGATGGGCCACAGCGGCGACGTTCCAGCCGTCGGCGAACTCGAAGTAGTTGGCGGGAACCGACCGCTCGAGATGGCCGAGCAGCCAGCGGGTACGGCTCGGGGCGGCCAGGTTGATGATCCGGTGGAAGTCGTGGTTGAGCTGCTGGAGCTCCTCGGGATCGAGGTGCCCGGCATCCTCCAGGTCGGCGAACCGCCCGTGGACGGCCCGGAGGTCAGCGACCGATGCCGGGGGAAGGAACGTTGCAGCCAGAGCGGCAGCCCGACCGGCCACTACGCCGAACAGGGCGTAGTGGTCGACAATGTCCTCCCGGGACAGCTGCACCACCGAGGCGCCGCGGCGGGGGGTCAAGGAGATCAGGCCCTCGCGGCTGAGGACGACCAGCGCCTCGCGGATGGGGCTGCGACTCACGTCGAGAGCCTCGCTGATCGCCGCCTGGTCGATCTTCTCACCCGGACGGACCGCACCGGTGAGGACGAGATCGCGGATGTAGTCGACGACCTCCTCGCCCAGCACGCCCCGACGTCGGGAGGAGGGCGCCCGCGACGGGTACTGTCCGTGCCGTTCATCCCCGACGGGCTGCATGGTCCTCCTCGACTGCCCCGGGACCATGCCCCGTGGCTTCACTACTCAGTAGCCTGACTACATAATTTTGAATACAATATTCATTCAGTAGCGCCATGGCAAGACCCGCCTACTGAAGACCCGATCGACAGGAGCACAGGACCAGTGGCCAACCGACCTCTGATCGGTATCACCGGACGACGGAAGCGCGGCGACCAACTGGTCGGGAACCTCGACATCCTTGCCGACTTTCCCGTCGACCTGTACTACGCCGACTACGGGCGCGGAGTCCTCGAAGCCGGAGGCATTCCCGTGCACCTGCCGCTGGACGTCGACCCCCGGGACCTGGTGCCCCGGCTGGACGGCATCGTCCTGACCGGCGGCGCCGACGTGGACCCCGGCCGGTACGGCCACCAGCCACTCACCGACGCCTTTCCTCCGGAGCCGTTGCGCGACGACCATGAGTGCGCCGTGCTGGACGCCGCCTACACCGACGACCTCCCGGTGGCCGGCATCTGCCGGGGGCTCCAGATCGTCAACGTGCACGCCGGGGGCACGCTCCACCAGGACGTGCCCTCCCACGCCGGATTCGCCGAGCCGACGACCACCGAATGGCACGGCGTGGGCTTCGAGGCCGACTCCGTCCTGGGCGGCATCTACGGGACCGGGCAACAGGTCAACTCCCTCCACCATCAGACCGTCAACCAGATCGGCGACGAGCTCCGGGTGACGGCCCGCTCCGACGACGGCTCCGTCGAGGGGCTCGAACACTCGTCACGACCCGTGGTGGCCGTCCAGTGGCACCCGGAGATGCTTCCCGGTCGGGCCACCGACCCCCTCTTCGCCTGGCTCGTCGAGGCTGCTTCCAGCGGGGCCACCAAAAGATCAGCCCTGGGCTGAGGACCCCAGATAGGCGGCCTGCACGGCCGGGTCGGCCTGGATCTCGGCCGGCGTTCCCTCGGCGATGACGTGGCCGCAGTCCAGACAGTAGATCCGGTCACAGATCCCGGTGATGAAGTTCAGGTCGTGGTCGATCACCACCACCCCGGCACCGATCACCCCGGCCATCAACCGCACCTGTTCGATCATCGCCGTCGACTCGGCATCGCTCATGCCCGACGTCGGCTCGTCCAACAGGAGGAACGAGGGCGACATGGCCGCGGCACGGGCCAGCTCGAGGCGCCGGGAGGTGCCGTAGTCGAGCTCCCGGGCCCGACGGTCACGGACCTCCCACAGCCCGGCGGCGGCTACCAGGGCGTCGACGTCGGGGGGCTGGTGATCACGGGCCTTCTGGGCCACCAGTGCAGACACCTCGATGTTCTCCCGCACGGTCAGTGCGCTGAACAGCCGGAGGTTCTGGAAGGTCCGCACCAGGCCGTGGCGGGCAATCTCGAACGACGGTCGGCCTGTGAGGTCCACACCACCCAGCACTACGGTGCCCGAATCGGAGGGAACCAGACCGGTGATGACGTTCAGGAGGGTGGTCTTGCCCGCGCCGTTGGGGCCGATGATGCCGACCACCTCGTGACGCCCCGCGTCGATGCTCACGTCGCGTAGCGCCTGGAACCCGCCGAAGGCCACGTCCACCTCCCGCACCACCAGCGCATCGGTGTCGTCGAACTCCACTACCGGAGGGGTGGTCGGCTGCTCGGACCGGCGGCGACCGAACCTCGATCGGAGCCACCTATCCAGCTCCCAGTCGTCCAGCAGGCCGGCGGGACGCCAGATCATGAAGGCCAGCATGGCCGAACCCAGGAAGACCGTCTTCAGGTTCTCCCTGAAGATCCAGTCCAGCGGGGCGTCGTCGAGGCCGATGCCGAAGATCTCGAAACCGTCCTGGCCGAGGCGTCGGGCCAGTTCCCGCCCGGCGGTGATCACCCCGACGCCGAGCAGCGCCCCGGTCACGCTGCGGCGACCCCCGACGATCAGCATCACCAGGGTCACCAGGGTCAGGTTGAAGAAGAAGTCACCGGGAAGGATCGAGCCCTTTTCGTAGACCCGGAGGCTCGCCCCCACGCCGACCACGGCGACCGAGAGCAGCAGTCCGAGCATCTGTTGGACGAGCGGGTTCACTCCCATGGCCCGTGCGGCCAGGTTGTCCTCGCGGGCAGCCACCGCCAGACGACCCGCCCGGCTCTGGGCGAACAGCCGCGCCACGAGGATCGTGCCGAACAGGGCGAGGTAGATCGGGACCCGGGTGTCCAGCGCTCCCCCGATCCGGAAGGACAGCCCGGCGCGGTCGCCTCCGGTCAGGTCCGGCCAGTTGCGGGCCAGTTCATGGGTCACGAACAGCAACGCCAGGGTGATCACCGTGGCCGACACCGCTCCGGACTCGGCGCCCGAACGGGCCAGGCCGACGCCGACCACCGCGGCCACCAGGACGACGACAACCACCGCCACGGCGATGGAGGTCCAGGGATCCAACTGCACGTCGACCAGGCCGAACGGGGCATCGGAGACCCGCTTGAGCTTCTCCACCGGGGAGATGGCCGACAGGGCGAAGGCGTAGCCGGCAATGGCCCCGAAGCCGATGTGGCCGAACGAGAGGATCCCCGTGTTCCCGATGTAGATCTGCATGCCCAGCACGATGACGGCATCGATCAGGGCGAAGGTGACGAGCCGCTCGTGGCCGCCCAGCAGCCCCTGGTAGAGCAGACCGGCGCCCAGGAAGAGCCCGAAGAGCAGGACGGCTCCGACCACCGGAAACGCCACGTCACGGCGAAGGTTCCTTGACGGGTGATGCGTCATGGCGTTTGACATCAGACGCGCTCCGCATGGGCCACGGCGATGAGCCCCTGGGGTCGGAAGATGAAGAGCAGGGCGATCAGGAGGAAGACGACCCCCTCGGTCAGGCTGGCCACTGAATCGGGCAGGCGGGAGCGCAACAGCACCTCGGCCATGCCCAGGGCCAGGCCACCGAGGACCGCCCCGCGGAGGCTGCCCAGCCCGCCGATGAGCGCGGCCAGCACGCCCTTGAGCATCGGGTTGACGCCCGCGGACGGCACGGTGCTCCCGGCACGCATCAACCAGAAGATGCCGGCAATGCCGGCCAGGGCGCCGGAGAGCGCGAACGCACCCCGGATCACCGAATCCGACCGGACGCCCATGAGCCGTGCCGTGTCGAAGTCGGCCGCCGCCGCCCGCAACGCCAGGCCGAACATGGTCCGCTGGAGCAGGAGGCTGGTTCCGATCAACGCCAGCACGGTCACGCCGATGACCACCGTGTCGAAGACCTCGATTCGCAGGGATCCCACAGCGAACGTATTGGTGACCCATCCCGGTCGGCTGAACGTCTTGACCGACGCCGACACGTACAACAGGAAGATCGCCGAGACCACGAAATGCACCCCGAACGACGTCAACAGCAGGGTGAAGTCGTCAGCCCCCCTGACCCGGCTGAAGGCCACCCGTTCAATGACCAGCGAGGTGGCCACCGAGACCAACACGATGAGGGGCACCACGAGGTACCACGACCAGCCGGCGTCCAGCGCCCAGAAGGCGGCGTAACCCGACACGGTGATCAGCTCGCCGTGGGCGAAGTTCAACAGGTGCATGACGCCGAAGATGACGGCGACCCCGAGGGCCAGCAGGGCGTAGATGCTGCCGCGCCCGAGCCCGTCGATGAGGTTCTGGAGGAGTTCGGCCATCTTCAGTTTCCGAGGAACGTGTCGAAGAGTCGGTCGTCGTCGCGCAATTCCGCGCCCGTGCCCTCGGCCACGATGGCGCCGCTTCGGACCACGTAGGCCCGGTCCGCCATCTCGAGCATCCGCGTGGCGTTCTGCTCGACCACCAGCATCGTCCGACCGCGGTCCCGCAGCGAAGCGATGAGTTCGAAGACCACGTCGACCATGACCGGGGCGAGGCCCAGCGACGGCTCGTCCATCATGAGGAGGCGGGGTTCGGACATGAGCGCCCGGGCGATGGCCAACTGCTGGGCTTCGCCGCCCGACAGGTAGCCGGCCGACGTCGTCCACTTGTCCCGCAGCACGGGGAACTGTTCGGCCATCTCATCGAGCAACGGCTGTCGGCGTCCGGCCGGCACGGTGATCCCGCCGATCCTGAGGTTCTCCTCGACGCTCAGGTCGGCGAATATCCGACGGTGCTCAGGCACCAGGGCCAGACCCATACGCAGCAGTCGCTCCGGCGAACTGCCGGTGACGTCCTCCCCGTCGAAGGTGACCGTGCCCTCGCTGGGCTCCAGGAGCCCGGCGAGCGAGTTCAGCAGGGTGGTCTTGCCCGCCCCGTTGGGTCCGATGAGGCCAACGACCTCACCGGACCCGACGTGCAGGCTGGCATCTCGAAGTGCCGAGATCTCTCCGTATCTGGTGGTGAGACCCGACACCTCGAGCATGTGGCTCAGCCGCCGATGGTGGCGACGAGGACGTCGGCGCCGTCGACGATCCGGTTGATCGGGACCGCCTTGGGCGGAATGCCGTTGGTGCCGGCGTAGGTGATCTCACCGGACAGACCCTGGAAACCGGAGATCTGCTGCACGGCCTCGCCGATACCAGCCGGATCATCACAGCCACAGTCGAGGATGCCCTGAATACCCAGGAACATCGAATCGACGTACAGAGCCATGAACCCACGGCTCTCCAACGCCTCACCCCTGGCGGCCTCGTAGCCGGCCAACAGCATGTCGTTGCGGTCGCCAGCGGAAATGCTCACGTGCGGCGTGTGGGCAATGCCCTCATTGTTGGCCTCGACACTGATGCCCGTGGCATCCAACGCATCGGTCCCGATGTAGGTCAGGCCATCAAGGCCCTGCCCCTCGAGCTGACCACGCAACGCCGTGACCTGGAACGCCAACGCCGCCGAGAAGACAACCTCGTTGTTCTCCGAAAGCCCGGCGATCTCGTTGACCTGCGCCGAGAAATCGGTGTCGGCGGCCCACACGTACGTCTGGGTGGACACCACCTCACCACCACCGGCAATGAACTCCGCCGCGAACGCATCCGGGTTCACACCGGTGTAGGGAATGCCCTCACCCTCGGTGAACACAATGGCCCGGGTGATGCCCTGATCCAACGCCCACCTCGCGGCGGCCTCGGACTGCCCGAAGTCATCGAACGTCACCAGGTACGAGTTGATCGACATGTCAGCCAACGTCGGCTCCGTGGACGCCGCCACGAACATCGGCACCCCACCACCAGTGGTCTGCAGGATCGGCAGAGCAAAGTCCGCGAACGGCGGACCGATCAGGAACTGCGCACCCCAGTCCAGCAACTCCTGGGCAGCCAGAGCAGCGTCATCGCCGACCTCCGACACACGAACCTCAACCGGACGGCCGTCAATGCCACCGGCACAGTTGATGAGCTCGGCCACATACGGCACCAGCTTCGAACCCGGGATGTCGACGAACCCGACCACATCACTGAAGTCCATCGCCATACCCACCCGAATCGGATCACCCGACGGAGCATCCACACAGGCATCCAGATCAGCAGCCAACACCGCATCAATATCCAGACCCGACATGGCAGATCCGGCAGCGGCGGCCACGCCACCGATCCAGTCGGTACCGATGGTGGCGACGAGGACGTCGGCGCCGTCGACGATCCGGTTGATCGGGACCGCCTTGGGCGGAATGCCGTTGGTGCCGGCGTAGGTGATCTCACCGGACAGACCCTGGAAACCGGAGATCTGCTGCACGGCCTCGCCGATACCAGCCGGATCATCACAGCCACAGTCGAGGATGCCCTGAATACCCAGGAACATCGAATCGACGTACAGAGCCATGAACCCACGGCTCTCCAACGCCTCACCCCTGGCGGCCTCGTAGCCGGCCAACAGCATGTCGTTGCGGTCGCCAGCGGAAATGCTCACGTGCGGCGTGTGGGCAATGCCCTCATTGTTGGCCTCGACACTGATGCCCGTGGCATCCAACGCATCGGTCCCGATGTAGGTCAGGCCATCAAGGCCCTGCCCCTCGAGCTGACCACGCAACGCCGTGACCTGGAACGCCAACGCCGCCGAGAAGACAACCTCGTTGTTCTCCGAAAGCCCGGCGATCTCGTTGACCTGCGCCGAGAAATCGGTGTCGGCGGCCCACACGTACGTCTGGGTGGACACCACCTCACCACCACCGGCAATGAACTCCGCCGCGAACGCATCCGGGTTCACACCGGTGTAGGGAATGCCCTCACCCTCGGTGAACACAATGGCCCGGGTGATGCCCTGATCCAACGCCCACCTCGCGGCGGCCTCGGACTGCCCGAAGTCATCGAACGTCACCAGGTACGAGTTGATCGACATGTCAGCCAACGTCGGCTCCGTGGACGCCGCCACGAACATCGGCACCCCACCACCAGTGGTCTGCAGGATCGGCAGAGCAAAGTCCGCGAACGGCGGACCGATCAGGAACTGCGCACCCCAGTCCAGCAACTCCTGGGCAGCCAGAGCAGCGTCATCGCCGACCTCCGACACACGAACCTCAACCGGACGGCCGTCAATGCCACCGGCACAGTTGATGAGCTCGGCCACATACGGCACCAGCTTCGAACCCGGGATGTCGACGAACCCGACCACATCACTGAAGTCCATCGCCATACCCACCCGAATCGGATCACCCGACGGAGCATCCACACAGGCATCCAGATCAGCAGCCAACACCGCATCAATATCCAGACCCGACATGGCTGATCCGCCAGCCGACTCATCAGCCGAATCGTCAGCCGACTCATCCGGCGCCGGAGCAGCAGTCGTCTCCGCTGGAGCAGCGGTCGTAGCCGACGCGGCCCCGGTATCCGCGTCGTCGCTGCCGCAGGCACCGGCGACCATGGACAGGACCGCCAGTACGGCGATCAGGATTCTCGTCTTCATCTCGTGGTTCCCCTCGGATTCGTTGGTCAGTGGTCCGCCAGCCCGGAGGACCGGGATCAGACCGTCTTCATGGTTACTAGAACAGATTTACATACAAAATGCAAACACTTCGTATACGGAGTATCCAATCTCGATGATGATCCCCCCTCACCGCTGTGGCGGGCGTATCCCCCGGAACTCCCAGTCGCCGCCCAGGGCGGTCGACAGGACCTCTTCGGACTCGGTGGGCTGGGCGCCACAGTCGTCACGGATGGGCGCCGGTCCGGTCACGATGGTGTTGGTGAGTGCCCCGAGACCCTCGACCTCCACGGTGACCACGTCGCCGGGCTGCACGGGACGGGAGTTGGCCGGCGTGCCCGAGAAGATCATGTCGCCGGGCAGCAACGTGATGGTCCGGGCCAGGTCGGCCACCAGGTAGTGCATGTCCCACGTCATCTCGTCGGTGTTGCCGTCCTGGGCCACCTCGCCGTTGACCAACGTGCGGATGCCCTTGCCCCGGAAGTCCCAGCCCTCGACCAGGCCCGGGCCGACCGGGCACATGGTGTCGGACCCCTTGACCCGGAGCATGGAGCCGGCGTCGGTGTCCCGGAAGTCGTGCAGGCCGTAGTCGTTGCCGATGCTGTATCCGGCGATGTAGTCGCCCGCCTCGTCGGGGCTGACGTTGCGGCACGGCCGACCCATGACGATGACGATCTCGCCCTCGTAGTTGAGCCAACGGCAGCGCTCGGGTCGCACCACGTCTCCCCGGTGGCCGTTCAACGACGAGGTCGGCTTCTGGAAGTAGGTGGGGGCGGCGGGCAGTGAGACCTGGAACTCCTCGACCCGGCTGACGTGGTTGAGGTGCACGCAGAGGATCTTGGACGGCTCGCTGGGCGGGAGGTGAAGGGCATCCGCCTCAGCCACCCTCCGGCCGTCGCCGGCCACCAGCTCGTCGCCGTCGACGGCCATCGGGGTCACCGACCCGTCCAACAGGATCCTGCGCGTCTCGACCTGTTCGTTCGACATGTGCCGCCCTCTCTTGTTCATCGGTGGGGACCGGGCCCGGACATCTTTCCATGGAAATCGTTTGGATCCAAATGATATGGTACACGGCATGACCAGCAACATGAATCCAGTCACCCGAGGCTTCATCTTTCCCCGCACCGCCTCCGGTGCATCGTCAATCGTGCCCAACCCACCGTGGCACTACTCGGGCGACATGCTCACCATCGAATACCGGACCGACCCGGCCGCGGTGGCCGAGTTGCTCCCGGCACCGCTCTCCCCGGTCGAGGACGACCCCGGGGCCGTCGCCGTCATCTGGGCCGACTGGCAGTCGTGCTCCGACGACTACAACGAGGTCCTCGACCCCGACCGCCTCCAGTACAAGGAGTGCTTCGTGGTGGTCCGGTGTTCGTACGAGGGCCGGGACTACAGCCGCTGCGTCTACATCTGGGTCGACAAGGACTACGCCATGGTCCGCGGCCACGTGCAGGGCTACCCCAAGAAGTTCGGCGACATCTGGGTGACCCGACCGGTCACCGTCGGGAAGGCCGGCCCCCGCCTCGAGCCGGGCGGCCGCTTCGGCGCCACCTGCTCGGCCTACGGCCGCCGCCTGGTCGAAGCCGAGTTCACCATCACCGGCGACAGCGACCACACAGGTTTCGTGAATGCCCTGCCCATGATCCACAACCGGATCCTCCCGGCCATCGAGGCCGACGGCACCGACTCGCTCAACGAGCTGGTCACCATGAGCGGCTACGACGCCGAGGTCGGTCCGGCCTTCACCGGCGACGTCGACCTGCGGGTCTTCGACTCCCCCGTCGAGGAACTCACCCGCCTCGCCCCCCAGGAGATGATCGCCGGCTACTGGCGCAGCGTCGGCGTGTCGTGGAACGGCGGGACCACCCTGGACGACCTGCTCGCCGACCAGCGACCCGGAGCCGGCTCGTGACCATCGAACGCCACCCCTGGACCCCCGAGACCGACGACGGCCACGCCGATCTGGCGTCCCATGACACCTGGGTGCACGGCACGCCGTACGCCACCCTCGAGCGGCTCCGCGACGAGGACCCCGTCTCGTGGGTCGACGAGGCCGACGGCTCGGGCTTCTGGGCCGTCACCCGCTACGCGGATGTCATCGAGCTGAACCGCCGATGGGACGATTTCACCTCCTACCGGGGGATCCGCCTCGAGGAGATGGACGCCGAGGAGACCGAGGCCCGGCGCACCCTCATGGAGCTGGACCCGCCCGACCACACCCGACTGCGACGCCTCGTCAACCGGGGCTTCACCCGCCGGACCGTCGAGTCCTACGAGGAGCCCATCCGGGAACTCACCGGCGACATTCTCGACGAGGCCCTGGCCCTCGGCGAGTTCGACTTCGTCGGCGAGGTGGCCCGGGTGCTGCCCATGCGAATGCTGGGTCGCCTGCTGGGCGTACCCGACGACGATGCGGCACAGCTCGTCGACTGGGGCGACCAACTGCTGTCCAACTCCGACCCCGAGTACACCGACCACGTGGTCGACCAGGTCGACACCGATGAGTTCCGCCTCATCCCGTTCCGTAGCCCGGCCGGCCTCGAGGTGTTCCGCTACGCCCAGGAGGCGGCCATCGAACGCCGGGGCTGCCCGCACGACGACGTCATCTCCCGCCTGCTGGAACCCACCACCGACGGCGAGCCGCTCAGCGACCTGGAGTTCAACAACTTCTTCGCCCTGCTGGTGGCCGCCGGCAACGACACCACCCGCTACTCGCTGACCGAAGGCCTCCGCGCCCTGGTCGACCACCCCGACCAGTTCCGGGCCCTGCGCGACGATCCGTCGCTCATCGACTCGGCCGTCGAGGAGATCCTTCGTTGGACCACGGTCACCACCCACTTCCGTCGCACCGCCACCAGCGACCAGGAGGTCGGTGGCCGGGCCATCGCCGAGGGCGACAAGGTCGTGCTGTGGTGGGCGTCGGCCGACTACGACCAGCGGAAGTTCGACGATCCCTACCGGTTCGACATCCGGCGGGACCCCAACGACCACGTGGCCTTCGGCCGCAACGGACCGCACCTGTGCCTCGGGGCGTGGCTGGCCCGCATGGAGATCCGCATCACCCTCCAGGAGCTGCTGGCCCGCACCACCGAGATCCAGATCGTGCACACCTCGGATCGCCTTCGCTCCAACCTCATCAGCGGAACCAAGCACCTCACCGTCCGGGTGGGTACCTGACGGGTCAGGCCAGGTCGTCGACCAGGGTGCCGTCGACCACCACGGGCTCACCATCCAGGGCCACCGTGCAATTCCGCATCGGCAGGTCGAAGTGACCCCGACAGAAGCGACCGGCCACCTCGTTGGCTCCGGTCGACCACAGGAAGTTGCCGGCGAAGGCCCGTAGTTCCGTGCCGTTCAGGTCGGCCTTGTCGTACAGGGGCAGGACGTCCCACCGGCAGGCGTGGTTCATGCCCCAGCCCACGTGGCTGACCGCGTAGGCCTCGGGCTCGTTCCAGGCCGCCAGGTACGACGAGAAGAGGTCCGCATCCAGGCCGTCACCGTCGACGGCCACCACATGGTCGGCCTCCAGCGTGCAGGTGATCGGTGACCGCACGTACTCCTTGAACGTCAGGTTGGCGTCACCCGGTGCCATCACGACGGTGCCCGAGGTCGATCCGGCGGCCGGGAAGCACAGCACCAGCCCACCGGGCCAGTGGGCGATGCCGCCGGGGTTCGTGACCGTGCCGTCCGAACCGGCGACCACCGCATCGGCGAGATTCACGGTGAGGTCGGTACCGGCCACCGAGGTGACCCGCATGGTCGAAGCGGCGGCCAGCATCCGGCGTCCCCGGGCCACCCGATCACCCATGGAATCGTCGTGGCCCACCCGGTCGAACACCTCGGGATGCTCGTTGGACAGCATCAGGATCCGGGCGCCGTCGGCCAGGATGGCCGGGCGCTCCTCGGCGTGCAGCAGGCCCTCGACGGTGCAGTCGGCGATGAAGTCGGCGGCGGCCAGGCCGGCCAGCACCGACGGGTTGTGGGCCAGGGCCACCGATGCGCCAGTGGAGCGGATGGGGACGGGCCCCCGGTTGGGGGGCGTGGGCAGCACCACGGTCGACACCGCGGCACCCAGACGCTGTAGGGCGACCACGGCCACCTCGACCAGCTCGGGCCGGCTGTCGTCCTCGGCCAGCACCACGGCCGTCTCTCCGGCGTGCACCGCACAGCGGGCGAAGTGGTCGGAGAAGGCCTCGATCCG
>ERZ1049444.2584-NODE-2584-length-11798-cov-4.421102_pt1 | contig 11798 bp, 12 predicted proteins | sample MGYA00383101_ERZ1049444 | MGnify/ENA primary metagenome ERZ1049444 (study PRJEB29581, sample SAMEA5548371) | metagenome | biome: marine; feature: coastal; material: water | depth 50 m | study: Short-term variability in the microbial, nano- and picoplankton...
ATATCTTTATTTTTCAAGTATATTTCTTGCCGTCTACGGGTTAATGGATAATTTTGGTGTTGGTGGCGGAAGAAATGGATTCTTTACAATACATGGCATTATAAAACCAGATATTTCGTCTGGAATAATGTTTTATTTCTCTTGTGTGTTGCTGACTTATACTCTTATAAAAAAAACTATCACTCAAAAAGAAATTATTTTTTTGAACTTTGTTTTAATTTTTTCATATCAACTTAAAATTTCCTCTGCATTACTTTTAGGATTTTTCCTGTATGTAATAATAAGATTAAAGCAATTTCGCTTAAGCTCCTTAATAACAACAAACCTTGTTTTGGTTATTTGGAGTATTAAAAATATTTTGTTAACTTCATGCTTAGTTTTCCCGGTTGATTTTACATGTTTAAATTCTCCTTGGTATAGCAAACAATCAATTCAAGGATTAAAAGAGGTTACTGGTAGCTTTAATAACTCCTATGTCTTTGGAAACTCTTTTAATCTTTGGTTTAATAACTGGATTTCAATTGACCTCAATAAGATAACAATAAGTAATTTTTTATTTTCAATATCATTAATTATTTTTATGAAATTACTTTTTGTTAATAAAAAAATAACTCTTCATACAAAATCTATTTGCTACCTTTATTTTTTATACTGTCAAATATATTTATATGGATAACAGGGGCTGCTCATCCAAGATTTATATATGGTTTATTTGCATACATTGTTACTGTACCTTTTATTAATTCACAAAATTTAAAAATTAAGAGTATCACTACATATAAAAATTTTCTGTTTATTATATTGCTAATATTTACAACCTTGTTAATTCCAAGACTAAATTCTTACAAAGCTTTTTATCAAGATCCTTTTAAAATGTCAACTATTCAAGTTCCTGTTGTTGAGTATCAAAACATTAATGAGGATTGGGTTATGCCTTTAATTGGTGACCAATGTTGGATCAATATTGATTGTATCCCTTATAATAAATATATTTCTGAACAAAGATACTTCACATATAAGTCTTTTAGTTCAGGAAAGTAATATACAAAAAAAAATATTAGATTAAATTCATTTTTTGTTCTAATGTATCATGAAGATAATGAAAAAAGCACTTATAACTGGAATAACTGGTCAAGATGGTTCATATCTGGCCGAATTTTTATTAAAAAAAGGTTACGAAGTTCATGGAACTATTAGAAGATCTTCAACTATTAATACATCTAGAATTGATAATTTAATATCTGAATATGAAAATGATGGTCAGTTGTATCTTTATTATTCAGATCTTCTCGATTCCTCATCTATTTCCAATCTTATATCAAACATTGAACCTGATGAAATATACAATCTTGCTGCACAGTCTCATGTCGCTGTTTCGTTTAGCAATCCAACATTCACAACCCAAGTTGGAACTTTAGGATCGGTTACTCTACTAGAGAGCGTGAGACACTTAGGTTCTCCCTCAAAGTTTTATCAAGCCTCTTCTTCAGAAATGTATGGTGGGGATTATGAAGGATTTCTTAATGAGGATTCACCTTTTGATCCAAAAAGCCCCTATGCAGTCTCGAAAGTATTTGCTCATAATCTAACAAAAATGTATAGGGAAACCTATGATTTATTTTGTGTGAATGGAATTTTGTTTAATCACGAATCACCAAGGAGAGGTGAAACTTTCGTTACAAGAAAAGTTACTAAAGCTGCAGGTAGGATTGCTATGGGCATTCAAAGTAAGTTAACCTTAGGTAACCTAGATGCTTCAAGGGACTGGGGGTTTTCAGGAGATTATGTGGAAGCTATGTATTTGATGATGCAGCATAAAAATGCAGAGGACTGGGTTGTAGCGACAGGTGAAACTTATACTGTTAGACAGTTTGTGCAAAAGGCATTCAAATATGCAGATCTCGACTGGGAAAAATATGTCACTACTTCCGAGAAATATTTTAGACCGAACGAAGTTGGATATCTTTTAGGTGATCCATCAAAAGCTAAAAAATTACTGAACTGGGAGCCTAGGTTGAGTTTTGATGGATTAGTTGAAAAAATGGTAGATCATGACTTAAATCAAGCTAAAAAAGAGGCCACTCTCCTTAAAGAAAACCTCATCAATCCAACTTGGGAACATCCTGTTTAACAAAAATAACTAATATAATAAACAAGTGAGAGATAAAAATATATTAGTTGTTGGATCTTCTGGTTTTTTAGGCAAAAATGTTGTTAAAAAACTCAAATCTAGAGATCATACTAGTTTTATTGAATTAAAAGGTAAAGATGATTTAGACGCTACCAACTTTCAGGACTTATCTTTATTCCTCAAAAATCATTCGTTTAATTATGTTATTAACTGTTCTGCATTCGTAGGTGGCATATCATTCGGCTATAAGTTTCCTGCTGATTTACTATCAATAAATACCCAAATAGCTAATAATCTATACAGAGCATGCCTTGAGAGTAGTGTAGAGTTCCTAGTTAACCCAATATCAAATTGTGCGTATCCAGAGAGTGTTACTTACTATCAAGAAGAAAATTTTTGGTCTGGGCCACCACACGAATCAGTATTTAATTATGCATTATCAAAAAGACATATGGTGGCTTTGGGTGAAAGCTACTTTAATCAACATGGTTTTTCTTCAGCAAATGTTGTTCTTTCAAATATGTATGGGCCGTATGATCATTTTGATGAATCAAGATCTCATGCACTTGGGGCTTTAGTAAAAAAAATATGCGATTGAATAAAAAATAAACTTCCTGAAGTAGAGCTGTGGGGAACTGGAAAACCTATTAGAGAATGGTTATATGTTGCAGATGGTGCAGAAGCTTTAATTAGCTCACTAAGGTTACAAAATAACAGCTACTTTTTTAATATTGGAGAAGGAAAAGGTTTAAGTATTACAGAATTAGCAGAGAAAATTGCCTCATTTGCTAAGTGGGATGGTAAATTTATATATAATGAAAATATGCCTGATGGTGTAATGGAAAAAACTGTCGATGGGTCAAAAGGTTCCAAAATACTAAATTGGAAGCCATCTGTCTCTTTAGATGAAGGCATAAAAAAAACTGTAGAATGGTATATAGAAAATGGAATACAAGAAAGACATTGAAAAAATCTATCACGGAGATAAATTAGTTGCCTCGATCATTAGACCTTTGAATTCAAAAGATGGCTTGAGTTTCCTGACAGACACAGAAGACTATATCCAAGTTGGAGTATGGAATTATCCAAAAAATACTACTTTGCCAGCTCATTATCACAAAGAATTTCGTAGAGAGTCTTTTAAAACTAATGAAGTTGTCTATGTGATTAAAGGGGAAATACTTTGTAATCTATATACAGAAGATGGAGACTTTATTCAAAGTGTAACAATTAGAGAACAAGAACTTATAGTCCAATTCAATGATGCGCATGAATATATTATCAAGGAAGATTCTATTGTTCTAGAAACAAAAAATGGTCCTTATTTTGGTCCAGAAAAAGATAGAGTTCGTATTGAAACAAGATAAAGTTTTTCAAGTAACACCTGATATTGATGAATCTGATATACATAGCGTGGTCAACTACCTTGAATCAGGCGGTTGGCTTACAGAGCATAAAATTACTAATGATCTTGAAAATAAAATTGCATCTTATGTAAATAGAGATTATGCGAATGCTGTTCCAAACGGAACGATTGCAATTTATTTAGCACTAATATCTGCAGGAGTAAAAAGCGGAGATAGGGTCGCAGTCCCCAATCTTACAATGATTGCAACAATTAATTCGGTTATCTGGGCTGGAGCTGAGCCGGTGATTGTTGATGTGGATGAAAATTTATGCATGTCTTATCATGAGTTAAGCCAGCTTGAAGACATAGATGCTGTAATTTTTGTGCCCCTTAATGGCAGAACTGGAGATGGATATAAAATAGAAAAATGGTGTTTAGAAAATAATATTCTTTTGATTGAAGACTCCGCACATGCATTAGGTTCTAGTTATCCTCATAAAGCTTGTGGTTCGCTGGGTGATTTAAGTATTTTTTCTTTTACACCACATAAAATTATCACCATGGGTCAGGGAGGTATGATTCTGACTGATAATGAAGAGTATCATGAAAAAATTGTTGAATTAAAAACATTTAATAGAGAGCAAGATAAATTAGATTGGCACAAAGGATTCGGTCTTAATTTTAAAATAACTGATTTACAGGCCTCTATTGGCATTTCTCAGTTCGCAAAATTAGAAAAATATATAGAAAACAAAAGAATAAATTGGCAACAATATAATTCTCTTATCGAATCAGAAGACATTATTTTTTTAGATTTTAAAAATAATGAGACACCCTGGTTTTTTGACGTAATTTTTAGAAGTGTCGAGGAAAAGAATAATATTATTGAAAGTTTACGTAAAAATAATATTGAAACTAGAAATTCATACCCTGCTCTTTCTTTACAAAATTATTTAGAGAAATATAAAAAAATAGAGTTAACATATTCAGAATCTATTTCGGACAGAATATTGTGGTTACCATCCTCAAATAATTTAAAGAGTGCTGATATTACAAAAATCGCTAATATTATTAACAGCTCAATCTGAAATGAAAAATCAATCCATCCATAAAACAGCGATTGTCTCTGAGGACTCAGTGCTTGGTGATAATATAAAAGTCTGGCATTTCACCCATATAAGAGAGAATGTTAAAATTGGAAATAATGTGTCAATAGGTCAAAATGTTTATATTGATAAAAATGTCGCCATTGGCGATAACTGTAAAATTCAAAACAATGTTTCTATATATGACGGAGTAACAATAGGGAATAATGTTTTCATAGGTCCAAGCGTAGTATTTACTAATGATAAATATCCAAATGTAGGACTATGGAATGATGATTTAAAATTGACTACAAATATTTGTGATGATGTTTCAATTGGTGCAAATTCAACAATTCTTCCTGGAATAGAAATAGGTAGCAAAACTCTGATTGGTGCCGGTTCTGTAGTAACTAAAAGTTTTAAGAGAAATTTAGTAATATATGGAAACCCTGCAGAAGAAGTTAAAAAAAGTTAGTATGACCAAACCCTTATTCATAGTGGGAACTAGGCCAGAAATTATAAAGGTTTCTTCTTTGGTAAATAAAATTAACTGTAATGTTTTATTTACAGGTCAACATTTTGATAAAGCCATGTCTGAATTCTTTTTTAAACTTATTAAAAAAGCACCTTTAATTAATCTCGAAGGAACTAATTACCGCAATAAAAACTGGGGAGGGTTTACGGATGATATAAAAATTCAGATAAAAAAAATTGGTCCATCAACTGTAATTGTACAAGGAGATACTAATACAACCCTGTATGGTGCTGTTGCTGCAAAATCACTAGGGCTGAAAATTAACTATATAGAATCTGGAATGAGGTCGGGAGATGTTACTCAGATTGAGGAGTTCAATAGAATAGTAGTTGCTGGACTTGCAAGTAAAAATTTTTGTAATCATATAAATAATCAAAAAGCACTGATAAAGGAAGGTGTCACTCCAGACAAAACTATGGTCTCGGGAAGTACTGTTTATTCCGTTCTTGAATCAAATAATCTTTTAAAATATAAAGAAAAAAATAATGATAAATTTATACTACTCACTCTACATAGACCAGAGAATGTAGATAATGCAAAAAACCTAAGTGCACTATTAAATGCAATTAATTCATTGGGTATTAAAATAAAATTCATAACACATCCACGTGTTTTCAATTCTGAAAATCATCAATCACTTAAGCTATTTAATAATATTGAGGTACTCAAACCATGTGAATACTTTAAATTTGTAGAACTTATAAAAAAATCGTTATTTATAATTTCAGATTCTGGAGGCATACAAGAAGAATCAGCAATTTTAGGTAAGCCACTATTGATACCAAGAAATTTTACTGAGAGACCTGAGATGTTAAATATTTATAATTTACTAGTTAACAATATAACTGATCTTGAAAAAGAAGCCATCAGCCTTATTAATGGAGATAGTGAGATACAAAAAATAGACAATAATAAACTTTTATATGGTCGGTCAGAAGTAGTAGATTTAATTTTAAATAATATTATTTAAACAGTATGATCTTGATTACACCAAGAATAGTTCTAATGTAACTCATCTTTGATTCTCCATAGAGTCTTTTGTCTAAAAATAATGCACACTCATCAAAACTATAACCTTTTTTTGCTAGTTTTTTAATAATCTCTACTTGCGATTCAAATCCCTTACTCTCTATATCTATATCTTTTATAACTTCTGTTTTATATATTCTTGGACCACCTGCTACTTCATGTACCCTTACACCTAACAATTTAGATATAATAAAATTTCCTAATTTAGCAATAAAAATTCTCACAGTGCTTGCCTCAGAATATTCACTATTTATATGACCCATTGAAGCAATGACAATATCGGCTTTATTTCTATTTATAAAAAGCTCTTCTACAACAGAAAAAGTGTGACTTAAATCACAATCAATTGTTATTACATAATCAGTTTTGATATTTTTAAAGCCTGTAGCGAAAGCTTTTCCTAATCCCAAATTTTTTTGGTGATTAAGATAAGAAATTCTAGAATAATTATTAGCTACTGTTTCTAGACGAGTTTCTGTCTCATCTGTTGAACCGTCATTAATAAAAAGGATTCTCCAGTTTTTCTGTAATTTTGGATAAAAGTGTTCAACAAATGGGTTTATGTTTTCAGCTTCGTTGAAAGCGGGTGCTAGTATTGTTAATGAATCCATATGATATACAAAGATAATAATATACAACTTTTTGATTTATCAACTTCTGAAGAAATAAAGAAAAAATATATCAAAGGTCTCAATGAAATCATAAATAATAAAAGTTTTGTCCTCGGAAGCGAAGTAGCAGACTTTGAAAAAAATTTTAGTAGTTTCACTAAAAGCAAATACTCCTTGGGATTAAATTCTGGAACGGATTCATTAGAAATAGCATTGCGTGTTCTTAATATTGGACCAGGAGATGAAGTTATAGTTCCAAGTTTTTCATTCTTTGCAACTTCTGAAGTTGTTATTAAAGTTGGAGCTCAACCTATATATTGCGATATAAATAATATTGATCTAACAATCGACAAAGAAAAACTAGAAAGTTTAATTACAAAAAAAACAAAAGCTATAATCCCAGTACATCTATTTGGTAATTCATGTGATATGAGTTTTATTAAAAAAATAGCTAAGAATAAATCAATTAAAATCATTGAGGATGTTGCACAAGCTTTTGGTTCAAAATTTAAAAATTCATATCTAGGAACGATTGGTGATTTTGGATGCTTTTCTTTTTATCCCACTAAGAATTTGGGTGCTTGGGGTGATGGTGGAATGATAACTTTTAACTTAAAAAAGTATTTAGATGACATAAAATCACTACGCAACCATGGAACAACAAAAACTTACTTCCACGAAAAGGTTGGTCTCAATTCACGACTTGATTCCATACAGGCCCTTATACTGAATCTTAAAATAGAACGATTTAATAATAGCATTGAGATTAGAAAGCATAATAATTATCGTCTATCTAATGAGTTGAATCGAGAGGTAATTAATATCCACTCTCAAGAAGGTCAGCCAATGAATGTTTTTCCAGTTACTATAAACAATAAAAATTTATTAAAAAAAGCTAAAGCACTCTTAACTGAAAATGATATTTCATACGGTTCATATTATCCGCATGGCCTATATGAGTTTCCAGTTTCAAAATTAGTTCAAAAGAAAAACGCTTTTGATAATACAGAACTTATTAAAGAAAATATTATTACCCTTCCGTGTCATCCAAATGTAAATTCCACTCAATTGTCTAAAATAATTAATATACTTAACACCGTATGACTGAAAATAAATTCTTAGTTATTGGTTTTGGTAATATGGGATCTCTGCATGTAAAAATTTTAACTTCCCTCATCCCAAATGTTCAGTTCGATATTGTTGATGATAAAGAAATTATGGTTCCTGAAAATTCTAAAAAAATTGATTTTAAAAATATAGTGAACATCAATGAATATAAGGGAGTAATTATTGCAACCCACACTGAATCACATTTAGATTATTATGAAAAATTGAAAGATTACGAAAGACTTATTTTTATTGAAAAACCTGTAGTAAATAATCTTGAAGATTTAAATAAGCTAAAGAAGTTAAATAAAAAAAATATCTTTTGTGGTTTTATTGAAACACACAATAATCTTTTTTCAATTGCTAAATCAAATATGACAAGTCTACCCTTTTATATTCAGGTTGAAAGAATTTCTCCACAAATTGATCCTTCTAGGCTTAAAGACCATGTGTCATTTGATCTAACAATCCATGATGTTAGTGTAGTTTTATCTCACTTCATTGATCATCAAGATATACTTTCTTCTCAATCTACAAGCATCAAGAAAAATTTATTGGGATTATATGAAATGAATAATTTAAAATTTCAAAGTAATAATTGTCTTGTCAACATATCTAGCTCAAGACTAGGCCAAAAAAAAATTAGGAATTGGAAGCTTTTTACTGAAAATGAACAAATAAAAATTGACTTAATAAAGAAAGAAATACTTATTACCAGAAAAAATGATGAAGTTACATTAAAGAATAACCAGCTAATACAAGATTTTTATGAAAAGGTAATTATAGATACTGAAGATAATCCTGCTAAAAATCAGATGAAAACTTATTTAAAGTGCTTGGATAATAGTGAAATTGAATATAACTATTCCAATTTAATACACTCACACCAGATATTACTTGATAGTGAATAAAGATCTAAAATTTGCACTTTCAGTTAGTGTACTTCTTTCGATTGGATATATATATTACGATATTCCCTGGGGGCTGATGGATGACTATAAGTGGATAGTTAGAACTGAAGAGTTTATAGTGAATCCATTTTCTTCTTATGTTGAATTTCAGAATTATATGATTGGTAAAGGTACAATTCAACCTTTTATTCATTTACAGTATATAGTTCAATATATTCCTGGACTCTACATATCTCCTCTTATTACTCATATAGAAAATATATTTATACTGATATTTACCCATTATTTTTTATATAAAATAATGGGTAACAAAATTCGTATTAACTATCTATATTCTTTATCAATATTTTTAATTTTTCCATATACTTTTGATTTATTTTTACTTCCAAGTCTTCAGGAGAAATTCACCATTCCTTTGTTTTCATATCTACTTTTTAAACTAGAAAAAGCTCGAGAGGAGGGTCTTGATGGGTCGACAATTTTATTTATAATTTCATTTTCTATCCCTTTAATCAAGCTTCAGGGATCCGTATTTATTCTATTTGTATTTGTATACTTTTTTTACTTCAGAACAAAGTCATCAGTTATTTCATTGCTAGGATTTGCATTGTCTATTTTTATTCAGGCATACTTACTTTTCTTTACTAATAGTGGTTATTATGTTTTAGAAAAAACTCCTACTCAAATATTAAATAATCTGCTTTCACTACAAAACTTACTTTTTATTGTAGTTATATTATTATCAGGATTTTTTGCGTTTATAGATAATAATAAAGAAACTAAAATTTATATAAATGGATTTTGCTTATCAGGATTGGGAATAATTTTTATATTAATTAATTGGGATAGTTATGGATATCTTTACGGATTTTACACATTCTTTTTATGTATATTAATCCCTTATTGTATTGTATCTGTTTCGGAAAGATTAAATTTTAAGCCATTAAATAATCTCATTCCACCTGTATTGATAGTCCTTACTTTATTGAGTGCAAATCTTTTTTTTCTACCAAGAATTGAACGTTGGTCGGACTTAAATCTTGTATACGAAGTATTAGACTCAGTAAAACTTGATAATAATATATACTATTGTGGATCAGAAGGTGTCCTGACTTTTAATAATTTAAATGATACTAAGAATAAAGTAAGCTTTGCCGGAAACTTTAATGACATTAAACAAAAGAATTTTTATTTTATAAGCGATGACCTGCAGTGTGACTATCTAAATGATGATTTTTTATCAAATTGTGAAATTTCATATCCATTTAATTCAAAATATAAGCGAATGGAAATAAATAAATATAGTTGTAATAAATAATAGATAAAGATATAAAATAAATGGGGATGAACAATTCAACACTATCTCCTATTGCAATATTTGGATACGACAGGCCAATACATCTGCAAAATCTTCTCAGTTCTTTAATGGAAAATGACGAATCTAGAGATTCCGATGTCTATTTCTTTATTGATGGAATTAAGAATGAAACAAATTTAGCTAATCATCAGAGTGTTGTCGAGATAATTAATAAAAATTGGGGATTTAAAAATAAGAATATTATTATTCGTGAAGATAATTTTGGCTGCAGAAGAAACATTATTGAAGGAGTAAATCAAGTATTAAAATTACACAAAAGAATTATTGTTTTAGAGGATGATTTAACTGTTGGTAAATATTTTTTAGATTATATGAACAAATCACTGAAAAAATATGAACTTCGAGAGGATATATGGCACATTAATAGTTGGAGTCACCCAAAATCTTATAGTCCCGCTACACGAACTGCATTAAGTAGATATATATCTCCATGGGGATGGGGTACGTGGGAGAACCGGTGGGATAAATTTATGAGAAGTGAGTTTATTGACAATAATATTATTTCTACTATGGATAAAGCAACTATAAAAAAATTTAATGTTTCAAATTTATATGATTGGGAAAATATTCTTATCAAGCATGAACAAAATCAGGGAAGTATCTGGGATGCTTACTGGTATCAAGCCATGTTCTTAAACCATGGCTACTCAATATTTCCAACAATATCACACACTCAAAATTATGGTTTTGATGGTACTGGGTTGCACTGTGGAGAAAACAATGAATTTGACACAAGAATTAATATACAAAAAACAACAAATTATACAAACCAAACTTCTGAAAGTAAAATTTATTTACTAAGTCTCAAATTATTTTACTTCAGAAATAAGGTGAATGACTATATTAGTTTCCATAAAGATAAATTTTCTAGCGTTACCTCTTTTATAAAATTTTTAAAAAAAAAGATTCTTAGTTGATAATGTTAGAAGTAATTTCAACATGTCCAAGAACTCATTCAGAATTAGATGACTTCAAAATACTTGGTAAAAAGTATAATTTTAAATTTATTGAAAACTTTCCAGCCAACCAAGGGTTTAGTGCCGATGAAATGCAAAATATTATTTATGGTTCAGATATATGTATTATCGGGGATGATCAGGTGAATGAAAAAGTTTTAAGTAACTCAAAAAACTTAAAACATATTATTAAGTGGGGAACAGGTATGGATAGCATAGATATAAAGTTTGCTGAAACTAATGGTATTCAGGTTTATAATACTCCCAATATACTTGGTAAATATGTTGCAGAATATACTCTTGGTCTGATAATTGACAGCTTAAGAAAAATATCCACTAACAATACAAATATGAAAAAAGGTGTTTGGGATAAATCACAAGGTATGTCACTATACAATAAAGCTGTAGGCTTTTATGGATTTGGCAACATAGGAAAGTCCTTAGCTAACCTGCTTAAACCATTTAATTGTAAACTATCTTATACAGATTTAATTGATTTTGACTTAGATGAAGTCAAGCATGTTAGGTTAGAGGAATTAATTGAAACTTCTGAAATATTAATTGTATGCGCACCCTTAACAAATGAAACAAAAGATAGTATCAACAAAAACATTCTTGCAAATTCTCAATATATTAATCTACTAGTCAATGTTTCAAGGGGGGGGTTAGTTGTAGAAGATGATATTTTTGGTTTAGTAGCTGATAAT
>ERZ1049444.2587-NODE-2587-length-11793-cov-5.649429_pt1 | contig 11793 bp, 10 predicted proteins | sample MGYA00383101_ERZ1049444 | MGnify/ENA primary metagenome ERZ1049444 (study PRJEB29581, sample SAMEA5548371) | metagenome | biome: marine; feature: coastal; material: water | depth 50 m | study: Short-term variability in the microbial, nano- and picoplankton...
TCATTACTTATGTTTTTAAATGATAAGACTTCAATGGTTGGCAAGTTGCTTTCGTTCATTTTACCCGGGTCAACTCTTGTCTCAAATAACCGTTCCTCTAAGCCGCCAATTTTACTGTTATAAACATGTAAGACAGTATTTTTATTTTTTGTTGCCGAGATCCGTAAACGTTCATTCAACTTTTTGGCTTGCTTAATCATGAATAGCTTTTGATAGAAACACGGCACCCGATTGGCTAATGGCTTCATGTCTCGCAACAAGCTTTACACCATCACCGTAAAGATTCTTACCCTCAACGATTATGTCGCCCGTGTTCAAACCAATGCAAAACTGTATCTGCGAAGTTCTTTTGGGCACAAAGAATTACCATTATTTTTCTCGACCAAACTTGGAAGGTATTTTGCCTACCTTTAATCCGCTAAATAAAATTGTTGAGCCAATTGTGGTCTGTGCTATGATGTCCGACACGTGAACAGAGGGGCATTCCACCCGAGCGGGGATGATGCCAGCTTTTATAACTTTTGCCTCTTCGCCTAAAGCTTGAGAGATAGTTGGACATAAATACAGTTGAAATGGGTAAGATAATAGCCTTTGGGATAATGTTTGTGCTACTCGTTGGCCTGCTGGGCTATACGGTTCTTTTCAACCCAGAGAGTGTAAGCTTCGCGCCGGATTCAAAACGTAACTTTGGGCACAGAGGTAATTTTAAAAACTGAACTCCATTTTCTTCAATTAAGAATTAGGTGGAAGTCGTTGGTAGTTCTTTCGATAATCTTTTAAGTGTTTTTATGCTGGGCATATTTGTTTGGCAAAGCCCGCGGTTTATCAGCATCTAAGCCTGTTAATATTCGAAATAGCGTCCATGTCCGCCGCAAGCATACAGAAGACCCCCTGTGTATTGGTGTGATTTGAGGTGCAATTATTGCGCGAAGCTGGCGATGTGGCTGGCGCGATATGAGGGTTTTATAGATGAGCAAGCGACGGGGTGGGCGTGGTTCCAAATAACCCGATGAGTTCAAACGGCGGCTCGTGGCGGAGAGCCATGGTGATGGTGTGAGTGTTCCGATGGTCTCGCGGCGTCATGGGGTGCCGACGAACCGGATTTTCGCGTGGCGCGGCGATGCGCGGTTCCATCCGGAGGCGTCTGATGATGCCGGGTTCATATCAGTCGAGATTTCTGGCGGCGATCATAATGCGGCGGCTGTGCAGCCAGCAGCGCAGCCAACGAGCATTCCAACATCCTCAGTTCGGATTGAGATCACGTTGGAGAACGGGCGCAAGCTGAGCGTGAGCGACGGCGTTGATGCGGGCTTTGTGCTGGAACTGGCGCGCGGGTTGGCGGCATGATCCTTGTTCTTGCGGATGCGAAGATCTGGCTCGCGGCAGGTGTCACGGACATGCGGTGTGGGTTTAATGGTCTTGCGGCACAGACAGAACTGGTTCTGGTGGGCTCATCTAAATGCGCTTGTTGGTTTGATCTCCGAGGCTCTCACAGGCGACAAGACCGATACCGCAATCAAAGGACTTGGGGGTATTGGCGTGCTGTTTGGTCCAGTCAATACGTTGTATGCCGTTTTTGGTGCAGATCATGTCGAACCGCATGGGCCGAAAATTGGGTGTTTTGCAGTTGCCTGATCACGCACAGACTTAGATGCCGTTGCCGGTTAGGATTGTGTGGATTTTGTAAGGTATGGCTTCGAGCACAGCCTCTAGAAACTCCCGGGCCGTCTTGCGGTTCGTTTTAGCTACAAGCTGCGCCACGGCAAGCTTACGGGTCCGGTCAAGTGCTGCGCAAAGATATCACTTACCTTCATTGGTGCGCACTGCGGCGATGTCAAAAAGGAAATATCCAACAGGGTAGCGTTTGAACTTTTGCCGTTTGGGCTTGTCGCCGTCTATCTTCGGCAGGCGCGATATTCCATGCCGCCGCCCAGCAGCGGTGTTGCGAAGATCGCGTCAGGTGCGGGATGGTTGGTTGTATGACCGATAACTATCATCCATCGGCAGGAGCGTTGGACGCCGAACGGCGACAATCATTGCGTCTTCATCAGCGTTCGGAACCGTGGAACTGGGTTGCGTTGCACCCGTTTTGCGATCTTCAACCGTTACGCGCTTGCGCCATTTTGCAAGCGCTTTGACATTGACACCGAGGTCCCGGCTCAGCGCTGCGGTTGTAGCTTGCGATGACTGTATTACAGCTCCGATAGCGTGCTTAGTCGCGGCGTAGCCGTGACGTACCTGTCCCATAATGCTTCCTTCAATTTCAAAAAACAGGGCGCACCATCAAACCGTGGGATCAAACACCTAAGTAAAAGCTGTGATTAAATTTTTTCTTTGGGCCGCTGCTGTGCTATCACTATTAGAACACCGGAAAAAACAATTAAGATGATACCTATTATACTCATTATTCCAGGTATGATCCCCCAGAATATCCAACCAAAAAGCCCAACCGAGATTAAATAGGCGTATTCATAAATAGCCAAATAACTGGTCTCTGCTAATTGATAAGCTTTTGTCATCAGGGATAAAGCAACTGAAGCACCAACAGCAATCAGCAGTATCCAAAGCCAAAATAAGTCATCAACTATCTGCCAACCTTTGAATAAAAAAGGGGCTTGATCAAGCAGTTCAGAAGGTACCGGCAAAATAGTGAACGCCGTTGTCACCACAGCACCACAGACCCCAATGCTCACAATAAAACTCATCAAAATGGCAAGTGGGCTCTCATCACGCAAGTGGCGAAAGGTGATAATAGATCCCATTGCGTAACAAGCTCCGGCCATAACTGGCAGCATGTGATAAATAGAAAATCCTTCGTTACCAGGTTTGAAAACAAGCAAAACGCCACAGGTTCCCATAATAACCGCTATTATTCGACGCCAGCCAATGCGTTCCTTGAAAAGCACGGCCGAGAAGAGCAATACAAATATTGGTGATGTAAAGAGGCCAGCTCCAGCCTCGGCGATAGGCATCATTGGCATAACGGCAAAATAGAGCAGTATAGCAGTGACCATAAAAACGGTTCGCGCCAATACTGGTTTCCAATATTTTGGTATCACGGTAACGCCAAAGGCGCGGCCGAGAAACGCCACCATTAACATAGCGAATAGCGATCTGCTAAAGTGGAATTGACCCACACCAACCTGATCTGAAACTAATAAGGTAAGGTTATCGGAAAACCCGAAAACCGATATGCCACACACGAGCAGGACAGCCCCGCGCGTTGCGGGCTGGATGCTATTTAACCAAGCCAATATCGCATTCCTAATTTACCCCAGTTATGAAGTTATTTTATTTGCAAGGCGGCCTCAGGGCAACGGTCACTATGTCACTGATACAAGGTATTGCAAGGGAGTTGTTTTGCAAATGCGCCGTGCCACAGTCAGGGATGAGCTATGACTGAATCTGGTGTTTGGGGAGTTTGAAGGTTGGCGGCATATCTGGTTGATTTGTTGTTGAAAGACAGCAAGGCAACCAATGGGATACACCGTCATGAAAACAACTAACATTATTGATTTTGCGCGTCGAGACGGGATCACGGACGCGCTGACGGATTTGCTTAGAACGGGGGCGCAGCCATTGATCGCAACAGCAGTTGAGACTGAACTTGCCGGTTATCTGGTTCAATTTTCTGACTTGCGCATTTAGGCAGCTCACGCGGCTGTCGTGCGCAATGGACATCAATATTTACAATCGTATTATATCGCGAGGCACAATTGCAAAAGGGCCCGACTAGGTGACTATGTATCTTACGGATGGTAAAAAAGAAAAACCACTTCCGCTGCTACAGGATGTCCCGAGGCATTAGGACACGCGGGCGGGTTATACCCTGCGCGGTAGAAGTGGTATTTTGTCCGAAGATTGGGTGTCCCGTCGTCACTGCATAATGGATAATGATCGCGTGAATTTGTTTTAAATCCTGATTGAAAATTTCTGTCGCCCATAAAATTTTCGAAGTTTGGTCGTTTCCTGAACTATCGGTGTTGCTGTTGTCCCACACCGTCGCGGGGATAGCTGGAGGCGTTCCCCCTAGTCAGCCTGACCACTATCTCCGCCAACAGCAACACCGAGGGCCGGGAAAATTGGCGCGATTTAAATGGCTTCTGAAAGTTCAAAGTCGCCAGGTAAGAGGCGCCAAGTAAGCCCGTCTCCTGAGGTTTTAACCGTCCAGCCTAACGAGAGTGTCGACCGGATGCTCTTAGGTGGCCATTTTAATAGTCAATTATGGACTTAGCTTTCCGTATCAGTAAGCTTTATCAGTAAGCGACTGTTTCCAATCGCCAACCCTAAAAATATGTTTTGGATGTCGTTTTATCAGGTACAGAAAAAGGCGATTTATGCCGTTAACCATTGGGACCAATATAGGGGCCTTGTGGGCCTCTGCTGCTATAACTTCACACCAGCGCGGTGCGGAGACCGCTATGGCTCGGCTGGCATCTGGAAAGCGTATTAATTCATCTGCAGATGACCCTGCCGGTGTCGCCATTGCATCCAGAATGAATTCAGAAATCAGGAGCACAAGCCAAGCCATCCGCAATGCTTTAGACGGTCAGGCGCTTCTAGATACTGCCGAAGGGGGGCATAAGGAGGTTGAAAACATACTGCAACGGATGCGGGAAATCGCAGTTCAGGCAGCAAATGACACAAATAGTGCTCAAGACCGAGATAATCTCAACGCGGAAATGAAAGCTTTATCGACTGAAATTGACCGGATTTCTTCAGTCACGAGCTGGGCAGGGCAAAATTTGATGGGTGAGGGTCGTTCCCAGTTCTCGTTTCAGGTTGGAACTTCAATAAATGCGAAATCTGCTATTACCGTTCCCATAAACTCAATGTCTGCGAACACATTGTCGGTTGACCACGCGGCGGTATCGGTAAATGGCCCCGAGGCCTCAAGATCTGCTATTTCTGCGATAGATGGGGCGATCACATTGGTCAATTCACAGCGTTCTATGCTGGGAGCAACATCAAACCGTTTGAGCTACGCAGTCAATAACCTTACAAATGTTTCAAACAATTTGACGGCTGCTTTGGGCCGCATTCAGGATGCTGATTATGCAGCGGAAATAACCGCTTTGGCCAAACACCAAATTCTACAAAAAGCTGCCATGGCTATGCTTGCCCAAGCCAACGCCTCTAAAGGGTATATTCTGACCTTATTACGTTCTTTAAACAAAATCTGATCGAACACATGTGTTAAATGTGGGCTCCACAGCCAGACATTTCCGTTGTCACCCGGTTCAAAAGACGGTGGTTTGAATACCAAAAAGGACCCAGTGCCGTTTGCCGGTTGAAACACAAAAATGTGAAAGCCCTCATAAAAACAATACATAACATATAAAAACAACCCAAGATTTGAGGCTGGATTTGTCGTTTAGGGCATATAGCACTCTGTCTGGAGGACTTCAGAGACTTAAAACTGATGGAGGTTGCACCGAACCAAACCAACCGCTCAGATTGCTTTCAATTCTTTGGATCACGCTGTCATTATGGGTGAGATCGATGACGGTGCATCTTCGCGGCAAGAAGAGATTGCGAAAGGTTCGACTGGTCGCATTGGATGATTGCCAGAGTGGCTGTTGTTCCAACCTTTAACGGTCAGTGTTTTGCTGAATTACCGCTTAATGATATATGTATGACCACTCAATACCCGCGAGGTGGGGCATCCAAAGCTGAATACTGCCCTACATTTGCGATCGCTGCCATTATGCGTTTGGCAGGCAATACAAAAATTCTTTAGTTTTAATCACAAAATTTGAGAAATTAGGCATATGCTCATCAATTATTTAGACACAAGCGCCCGGCGACGGGAACCTGAAATGACGTTTTGCCGTTCAAATCCAGAATTTCTCCTGAACGATCGCGGTGCGCATGCCATTGGATGTATCCACCTCTAATCTGGTGCTGGGGTTCCAGTGACTGCGAGCAACCATGCCAATCGCTACATTGGTGTTGAAATCCGGAGACCACGTCGCCGAGGTGACCTGTCCCACATAAGCGCCGCCTGCAAACAATGGCCAAACCGATCCGCAGGTCTCAATTTCGCCCTCGATCGCAATTGCGCGGATCATCTTATCGGGCCCGTATTTTGCCTGACGCGCCATTGCATTACGTCCAAAATACATATCGGGCGAGTTGCAGAACCTGCCCAAGCCGCATTCATAGGGTGTATCATCTCGGCGCATATCAGCCCCGTACGACAACAGACCGCCTTCGATCCGCTCGATCAAATTGGGGCAGCCAGCCCTGACATTGAGCTCCGCTCCGGCCGCAAACAGCGTATTCCACAAAGGCATGCCGTAATCTTCGCCCTCAACATAAATTTCAAACCCGCCTTGCTTGGACCAACCCGAGCGAGCCACAACGAACGACTGCCCCTCGAACTTCAGCTTTTTGTAGCGGAAAAACCGGATATTGCGCACCTCTTCGCCAAACACCCGTGCCATCAACTCATCAGATTTTGGACCCTGTATTGCCAGTGGCGAAACATCAGGTTCCTCAATATCGACGTCAAAACCCTGCGCCACGGCCAAGCCGAGAGCCCATTGCAAAAGATCACCATCAGCCAGCGACAACCAATAGTGATCATCAGCCAATTTGATCGCGACAGGATCGTTCAGCATACCGCCATTATGATCAACAGTCGGCACATAGTAGCATTGATCGCCGGCCATTTTGCTCATATCGCGCGGACTGATCTGGCGCATCAAGCGTAAGGCGTCAGGCCCTTTAATGCTGACCTGACGTTCGACCGATACATCCCAGACCTGCACATCGGTCTTTAGGTGGCGGTAATCGGCCTCGATGCTTTCAAACGCTGTTGGCAACAGCATATGATTGTAAACCGTATAGGCTTTTACTCCGGCGGCTTCGACGCCAGAGCTAAACGGGGTGCGGCGCACGCGCCGGGAGGCGGCTATCGTAACCATCCACTTTACTCCAAAACAAAAGTTCCCTGTTTTTAAATGGTCGGATCGGTGCGGCATCTGCCGCTGTACCAGACCTATTAAAACACCCTATTTCCGGCATTGTAATTGCGTGGCCGTCACGCTTTTTTCATAAAACCCTGTCCCGAAATTCCTTACGGAACAAGCTGTGTTGTCACTAGGACCCGCAGTATTAGCGGGGTCCGTGCCAGTCAATCTGGCAGATTTCAGCAGAGCGACCATCAAAATCCCAGACCCGGCCATGGGTGCGCACTTTGCCCTTAGACGCCGTGGCGACCGTAATATCGGGGCCCATCCAATACGCCGTGTTGGTAATGACCAAATCCTGTTCCGGATCTTTGCCTTCGACAGGATAGACAACGCCTTGGATCTTGCGCCCCACTGTGATGTGTCGGGTCTTACCCTCGGTTTCATAGGTGATCGGCTGACGCTCAGCGCCGAGAAACTCTCCCACAAGCATCGTGAACAGCCCGGTTGTACCTTTTGCGGCCCCAGAGAAAATCGTTACCAGCGCCTCGTAGGCTTCGTCACTGGCGCGGTCATCGACGAACAGAGCAACCTTCCAGTTGCCACGACCCATATTACCAGGAATTTCGATCAGCAGCCCGATGTTGAGCCCCGACAAATCGACGTCGCCATATTGACCTTCGTCAATCCGCACTCCACCCCACGTCTGGCAATGGCCCTCTGTTGGAGGGTGTTTGCCTAGCGAAACTACACAGGGGCAAAACACCGTGCAATTACAATTCAGTATCAGCTCCCCTTTTACTGTCCAGGGGACCGTCCCAACTGCCAGTGTATCTAACGCCATATTTTTCTCCTTTAGACTTTAGACTTCATAATTCTCTACCAGCCAGACAGCAGCACCCAAACCGATGAAGCCACGAGGAAAATTCCCAGTGGCTTGGTCAGATACTGTCCGATCTGAGGTAGCTTTTCGATCATCATGATGACCGTAGCTATGCCCATAAAGACCAAATTCATCACACCACCGACAAAAGCGAGCAACATTAGCGCCCAACAGCAGCCCAAACAGACCAAACCGAGCCTTATGCCGTTGCGCCATGGACCGTCTGTCCAATATTGCAAAAAGAACATCATCGGCTGTCGGCATTTGCTCAGGCAAGCCTCTTTTAGGGGGGAAAACTGATACAGGCCCGCAAGCATCAAAAGCAAGCTGGACAAGGTCGCGGAACGACTGTCGCCAAACAGGCTGACAAGGTCGGCGTAAAAAAGCCCCATTTGCAAAAGAGCTGCCAGAATGGAGAACCCCAGCCAGACCACAAGGTAGCCGGCAACCAGATGCGCAAAATTTGTGTCCGGCACCGTCTGGGCCAGATCGTCATAGGTCGCCAAGGCTGGCAAAACCGTGGGGGCCATCATCGCGGCCGACATCAGACACCACATAAGCGTGACCCGAAATAAGCCCGCTGCATCCGGCGTGACAACGCACAACTGGGTCAAAAAATCTAGCCCATAAACCTGACCCGCCGCCCGCAAATCAGACGGCAAAGCCATCGCATACAGCAGACCCCACGCGGTGCCAATTACCCCAAATCGCAGCAACCAACGGCGAGAACCCATCGCTCTGATTCTTTCTGACACCATCACAACACCTTTGCAGACTGTACGCGTTCAGGGTGAACAGTAATTCTCAACCCATTGCAAATGTACCGTAGCGGCACAATCCAACAAGACACGTCCAAATGTGATAAGATCAATGCCAAATCTGTGCCGGAGTGTGATGGCAAAGACGGCAGTGGTTCGGTCGGGACATCCTATCCAGACGCTATGTGCCGGCTTTCAGTGCAAGCAATCAGTTGAACCTCGGCTCCTCAATGAGAAAGTCACATACTTTTTACAATCCAAGGATGACTCAAACCCAACCTCCTTCCATTTTGTAGGGGGATGCCGCTTTGATAGTATTTTAAGTCGTATATATACTATGAACGGTAAGTAACGCATCTATATAATGTGTATATTTACTTAAGTATATTTCCTCGGAGGGAAGAATGGCAATTAAAGAACCATTGTTGGATTTAAACATCGAAACCGAGAAGTCTGGATTTTACCAAGGCTTTTCTAAATTTGTGACCGTTGGGTCAAAAATATCGATTGGGGCTCTGATCCTTTGGGCAGTGACGCAACCAGAAACCGCAGGCGAAGTTTTGAAAGCCGTCCGAAGCTCAATAGATAATAATACAGGTCCTTGGTACATGTATGTGATGGCCTTTTATATTTTGGTTTGCTTTGGCTTGGCGATCTGGCCCGCAACTGGCAAAATCCGTCTTGGTGGCGACGGCAGCCGCCCGGAATTCTCAAGCTTTTCATGGTTTTCCATGATGTTTGGGGCGGGTATTGGTATAGGCATGCTGACCTATGCCACTGGGGAACCGATCTATCATTTTTCCAATAACCCGGATGTGATTATGGGAAATACCACCGCATCGAGCGCTGATAATGTGCGGGCCGCGATGAAATGGTCGTTTCTGCATTGGGGCTTTTCGGCTTGGGGTTGCTATGCAATCGTTGGGCTGGCGCTGGCCTTTTTCAGTTATTCGCGTGGCCTGCCACTGACCATTCGCTCGGGATTGACGCCACTGTTTGGGCGTGCGCTCGAAGGTCCTTTGGGGCACATTGTCGACATTGTTTCAATGATTGCAACGATCCTTGGTGTTTCGGTGACGCTTGGCTATGGGGTATCCCAGTTTGCCAGTGGGGTGTATAATATCACCGGTATGAATTGGTTGATGGATGTGGACGGCGATCCAACCAAAATTGCTATGATCGTCAGTCTGGTGATTGTGATGATCGCGTCAACGCTGTCGGCCCTGTCGGGTGTTGGTAAAGGCATCAAATGGCTATCGAATATTAATATGGGCCTGTCGTTTTTCATGCTCGCCTTCTTTCTGGTCTTTGGTTCGACGTTGTTTGCGCTCAGCGCGTTATTTGTCGGTTTGTGGGATTATGTGATAAACTTGCCGATGATGATCCTCACCGTATGGTCTGCGGATGGTACTGGCGCTACGAACACCGCCAATGCGTTGGCCGGTTGGCAGGGTGGCTGGACAATCTTTTATTGGGCGTGGTGGATCGCCTTCGCGCCGTTTGTCGGTTTGTTTCTGGCCCGTATTTCGAAGGGACGCACAATTCGGGAATATGTTTTGGGTGCGATGATCGTGCCGTCGATCATGTGTTTCGTCTGGTTTGCCTTTGCAGGTGGTACGGCGATTGACCTGACGTTGAACGGGGGCGCTGGCGATCAAATTATCGGTGCAGGCCTGTCGAGCCAGTTGTTTGCGATGATCAATTTCATGCTTTCGCCGACATTGGCCACTTTGATGTCGCTTTTGATTGTGATCTTGCTGATGACTTATTTGGTTACGTCGGCGGATTCGGCGGTTTTGATTATTAACACTATTGCTGCAGCGGGTGATGAAAGCCCGAAAGGTCGGGTCCATATCATCACATGGGGCATTATCCTCACTCTGGTAATTGCCGGTCTGCTGCTGACAAAGGGCGACGGATTAGCGGCAATCAATACAGCGATGATTATTGGCGCGCTGCCATTTTCAGTCGTCATGGCCTTGATGGGCATTGCTTTGGTCAAAGCCTTGGTCCGGGACGGCATGCGCAACGCGGCCGGAATTTCCAAGACAGTTGAACCCGCTGAATAGTGTCATAAAACTGGTTGCCTTTGTGGCAACCAGTACTCATACAGGCGCGGTAGTATTTCTCAGCTTTTAGGGGATCCAGCATGACCGCACTTGATCTTGATTTTGTTCGGAGCCAGTTTCCGGCTTTTTCAGAACCATCCTTACAGCAACAGGCCTTTTTCGAGAACGCTGGCGGCTCGTTTACCTGTCAGGCGGTGGTCGATCGGCTCACCCGTTTTTATACCCAACGCAAAGTGCAGCCCTATGCCTCTTATACGGCGAGTAGGTTGGGTGGTGAAGAGATGGATGAGGCCCGGATGCGGCTTTCCGCGGCGATGGGGGTGTACGCTGACGAGCTGTCATTCGGCCCTTCAACAACACAGAATACCTATGTACTGTCTCAGGCCTTTCGCAAATGGCTGTCTCCGGGCGATGCCATTATTGTTACAAATCAGGACCATGAAGCCAATAGCGGGCCTTGGCGCCGGTTGGCGGATGAGGGTGTTGATGTGTTTGAATGGAAGATAGATCCCGAAACTGGAATGCTTGATCCAAATCGTCTGAGCGAGTTGCTGGACGAACGGGTCAGACTGGTGTGTTTTCCCCATTGTTCAAATGTGATCGCTCAGGTCAATCCGGTCACTGAAATTACCGCGTTGGCGCATGCTGCAGGGGCTTTTGTCTGCGTTGATGGGGTCAGTTATGCGCCACATGGTTTGCCGAATGTCGGTGATATGGGCCCCGATATCTATCTCTTTTCCAGCTATAAAACCTATGGGCCTCATCAGGGTATCATGGTGATACGGCGGGCGCTGGGCGAGCTTTTGCCCAATCAGGGACATTACTTTAACGCTGGAAGCTTGTACAAACGCTTTACACCAGCAGGCCCGGATCATGCTCAAATCGCCGCCTGTGCGGGCATTATAGATTATTTTGAAGCGTTGGCAGATCACCATGGGATGCAAGGCACTGCAACTGAGCGCTGCAGCCAAGTACACGATTTGATGCGCGCCCATGAAAGCGCATTGCTGCAGCCTTTACTAGATTTTGTGGCCAACAAAAATTCGGTGCGCATGCTGGGGTCGCGGGTGGCGTCGGAACGTGCCCCGACCGTTGCGTTAGATCTGGGAAAATCGCCCGTAGAGGCGGCTGAAGCACTGGCAGAACGTGGTATAATGGCCGATGGGAAT
>ERZ1049444.2599-NODE-2599-length-11761-cov-36.841193_pt1 | contig 11761 bp, 14 predicted proteins | sample MGYA00383101_ERZ1049444 | MGnify/ENA primary metagenome ERZ1049444 (study PRJEB29581, sample SAMEA5548371) | metagenome | biome: marine; feature: coastal; material: water | depth 50 m | study: Short-term variability in the microbial, nano- and picoplankton...
AGTTGTAACTCTACCCACACAAATCTTCCACCAGTGCTTGGTTTTCGCGACTGATGTTAGAAGTGTTAGATAGAGATATTACCACATAGGTAGACCACGGCAATGTCTTGAATGGTTTAAACGCTTAGATAAACGTTCTTCCCTGGAACACGCCACCCGTAAGTTATGTAGTTAAGTTTTGTAAGTTTTTTGAATTATGAATTAATTGTAGTCTTACATGATATTCTAGAAAGTTGCACATAAACGATTCTATTGGTTCAAAGGCTTCCATACACGTTAACGGCGTCGCGCGGCCGGCACTGGAGTGCAATGTACACGTCAGGATCGATGACAATGCCCAGTTGTGCGAGGCACTGTTTCACGCGCGCTTCCCTGGATGTTGCGGTTCGTGGGGGGTTCATGGGTTTATTGTAAAATTGTGTCACTCATCATCACGCGGCGCTAGTAAAATCTTAATGTAACTACTCTCGGAGCCGAGTCCGTAGGACATGACGAGCGGCAGGTCCTGTCCCAGGAACAGCTGGATGCTCTGCCGGTCCATGCTCTTCAGCACGCCGTTCATGTAGATGATGGGGAACCTGCCGTGGAACTTGGGCAGCAGGTCCTGGGTGTCGACGGCCTCGCACGCCACCTGGGTGTCGTGCACCACGGTGATGTGCTGCACGTCTCCGTCGGCCACGGCGCTGCTCTGGTGCACCTTGCGGATGGTGGCCCCCTCGCCGTCGGCGGTGATGGAGAAGAAGTGGTGTCGCGGCGCCTCGGTCTCGTCCACGCGGAACTCGATGAGCGTGCTGCGGATGGAGTTCACCATGCGGCACACGTGCTTCAGCCGGTCCAGCTCCATCTCCACCACGTACTTGAAGGTGATGTCGTTCATGTCCAGGTCGATGGTGTTGAAGTCCACGTCCATGAGCTGGATGGTGGAGACGGACCAGTTGGTGGGGTCGGACATGTCGTGCGTGTTGATGGTGACGGAGGCGTCGTTGGTGTAGCGAATCATCTCGATCTCGTGCGACGCCTGCACGTCGCGCAGCAGGTTGCGCAGCATGTCGGTGTCCACGCAGAACATCTCGTTGCGCAGCGTGTCCGACACCTGCACGTCGCACTCGTACGCCGCCTTCACCATGCACACCTTGGAGCTGTTCATGGCGTCGAGCCGCAGCCCGGTAAAGGGCGCGCCGCCCTCCTCGCTCGTGTCCATGCACACCTGGAACGGCACGTTGGCCACGGTGGGCTCCACGATGGCCAGCAGGGTCTTGAAGGTCTGCGGGGTGGAGAGCGTGAGTTTCCAGTCGTAGGTCTGGGTTTTTTGGCGCTTGGACATTGCGTTCGCCGGGACGGGAGCGAAAAAATGAACTACCATAAAGTATGTTCATCATCACTTGCTTCGTGTTCCTATTGGCCAGCGCAGCCTTGCTTCCGCTAACGGCACAAGTCTACGCGCCGATCGGAAGGTTCCTGGAACTGGCGTGGCGGTTGCTGTGGACCAGCGTCTACATGCTGTCGCCCAGTTCTCCGCTGGGTGTGCGCTTGATGAGCGTGTCGTACATCCTGCTGGTGTTTGCGCTGTGCAAACTGTTTCTGGAGACGTGCGGGCTGCTGGGCGCGGGCATGGTGGCCACGCTGTACGCGGCGCGCACCATCACCGCGCAGGCGCCGACGCCGGGTGCGTACCGCATCCCCGAGGAGAGGCGCAAGCGGCCTCGCATGCACAAGCCCACGCGCCTACCGGGAGGGGCAGATGGAGACGGTGTGTCCGAATGCGCCGCAGAACGCGCACTTGCTTAGCGGACACTGCTTCTGTGAGTGCGCGCTGTAGTTGCAGTTGTGGCACTTGCCGTAGAACGTGGTGCTGGTGGTTGCCCACTCGTTGCCCTGCGCCGGCGTGAGCTCGGTGCACACCCGGTCGTTGCCCACGTCCACCCTGTACATCATGCGGTGCCGCGCGGGCGAGGGCAGCGCCTTCTCGGGCGCGTCGCTCAGCACCGCGTACTGGTTGTTCTTGAACTCAAAGTCCAGCGTTGTCATTTACATCGCCCGCCATTACAATTGGGAGACGCCTCGGCCAATAAACGTGATGCATTTTCAACCAATCCCTGCTCGACAGCCCGCCAATCAAGCGTTACGTAACACTCTGCGCATTGGCCGAGACGCTGTCACAAACCAATTCGCAATGTCCGAGCTCACCACCCCCGCCACCTCGATCGAGAACATGTTGTCCAAGTTTGGGGGCGTGTTTTCCGCAATTGCGAGCGCGTCCCAGCAGCAGCAGAGTGACATCAAGGAGCAGAGCGTGCAGATCCGGGACATATCGGAGCTGGCCAAGACGTGTGTGTCCAGCATCAACGCGCTGAGCGAGCACGGCAAGCAGATTGCGAGCGACGTGAGCACTCTGAAGCGTTCGGTGGACGAGGCCAACCTGGCGTTCAAGGCGCAGAACGAGGACCTGTTGAAGCGCATGGCCGTTCTGGAGCGCGACGGGCCCGCGTCGTCGCCCGACGACACCCGGGTGCGCAAGTTTGCGGTGAACTACCTGATCCGCGTCGGTATGAACACGCGGTACGGGTTCATGTGCGCGGTGCCGGTGGAGTGGAACAACGCGCTGTACTTGGCCATCTCGCTGAACCTGGTGGCCACCACGGTGCGCACGTTTGCACCGAACCATGCCGAGGGCAAGACGATGATGACGATGCGCGCCGCGTTCAACTCGGTGGCGGGCGGCAAGCGCGAGATCATCGACCTGGCGCAGAAGGTGCTGCCGATCGAGGAGAAGCCGCAGGTGACGGCGGCCGAGGCGCGGCGATGGGTGGTGTTACGCGCCGACGACTTTGTGCAGATGTGTTTCGACGACATGACGGACGAGGAGTGGGAGGTGTCGGCCAAGCTGGAGTCGACGCGCGCGCTGCCGCTCGGGGACAAGGGCTTCAAGTTCCACAAGCAGACCAAGTCGGTGACGGCGGATGCCAACCCGCGGCCCGCCACCAAGCTGAGTTGGGGCGTCGAGGCGTGTGACGACATCCTGTCCAGCCAGGCCATGGTGAGGTACCGCGACCTGGTGATTGACAAGTTCTCGCCGGGCAGGCACAGCACGACGACGGCGCACTTCACCGCGAACGAGGTGTTCGGCCAGGTCCAGGCAGCCGGGGGGCCGTCGCGGCAATCTCCTCCGCGCGCCGCCAAGACGGTGGTGGAGCAACCCCGGGGGAAGGGTGCGATATACATGCACTCGCCCGTCGCACCCAGCCCGGCCACTTCCGAGTCGGATTCCGAGTCTAGTGATGATAGCAGTTCCGATGACGAGGCCGAGAGTTCCAACAAGAGGAAGTCTAGTGAGGAAGCGATGTTTGAGTACGGGGAAGCGATTAAGAAGTACGGTGCCAATTCAGCAGTAGTTAAATCCATGACTAAGAGGCTAAAGAGCCATGTATAATAAAATATATTTAAACATGTTTACGAAAACGGAATCTTTCTATAAATGGAGTCTAGCGGCAGCGGGCGTTCCCCCCGAATAATGGCGTTGTAGTGTTTCATTAAAAATACGTAGACGGCCACCACCTGCCTTGGCGTCCCCGTGCGGCACGTCTCGAGCAACTGCTCGTACATGAGGTCGGGCGTCAACCGCTGGACCTGCAGCGTCTCCAGCACGCCCGGCGCCAGTTCGGGGACCACGAAGGTGTCGAACCGGTCCATGAGCGCACGCAGTTGCGTCGCAATCCGGTCCGGGATGTCCACGGACGCGGGCCGGGACCTGCCCTCGGATTGGTCCAGGCGTCGTTTAGAATTTTCCATTTATTGCTTAAATATAAAATGATTCATAATCCCGACATGCGGGAATGGGGCGTGCTCGCCATCCTATTGGCCGCCACCTTCGCGTACTCGGTGATCGCGTCCAAGAGCTACCCGCGCGCGCGGCCGGTGGTTCGACGCAACGTGCGGCTCTCCACCCCGGCGCTGCCGCCGATCGCTCCCATGGTGTGGGACGACTACGAGGGCGCGTACATGGCCTCCCTGGTGGTTGGCACGGGCGTGGTGGAGCTGGTGCTGGACACCGGCAGCAGTCAACTGTCCGTCAAGGGGCCCAACTGCACATGGCGGCAGTGCGGGGCCGCGGGCTGCAGCGTGTCCGCGTGTCCGTGCGGCTTCCTGGAGGGCGGCCAGAGCCGCACCGACTGCTCGCAGCACTACTACCAGCCGGCCGGCACCAAGATCTCGCCCGGCCAGGCCGGCTCGGGCGTGAGCACCGTGATGACGTACGGCAGCCAGACCGACACGATCGAACACTACCTGGACCTGGTGAGCGTGCCGACGTCTCCGGCGGGCGTCACGTGCGCGGACCTGCGCGCGGCCCCCCGCGCCGCCGAGTTCGAGGCCGCCACGCGCGCCGGCTCGGCCGAGGTGATTGTGCACCGCGTGCTCGAGATCGAGGGCTCCAGCAGTTCCAACCTGCTGGGCCTGTCCCGCCCCAACAAGGGCAGCGTGGAGCACGGCTCCACGGTGTTGCTGGACGCGCTCGTGCCGGCCGGGGTGTGGAGCGTGGTGTTCCACGCGTCGGGCGGCTGGCTGGCGCTGGGCGCGCTGCCGTGTTTCTCGCCGGTGCACCACATCCCGCTGGTGTCCCCGCGCTCGTTCGACGGCTTCCTCACCTCCTTCTACATTGTGGAGATCGTGTCCATCTCGGTGGGCGGCTCGGAGGCGAGCCTGCGCCCGCTCAAGTCGCCGCCGCGCTACTGCGTGGTGGACACGGGCACCACCTCCACCTACGGCTCGGTGTCCCTGGGCAAGTCTCTGGACGCGGCCGGCTACGACGAGGCCTCCTCGGTGCTGCGGCTGGAGCTGGGCAGCGCGGCCAACCCGGTGTCGCTCACCTACACCGCGGCGCAGCTGCGCGACCCCGACTCCCCGCGCCACAGCGTGATCCAGGCCTGGCCCGGGCGCACGCTGCCGGACTACGACGACATCTTCGCGCCCTCGCACGGCGGCGTCATCCTATTGGGCGCGCTCATGATGAACAACATGTACTGGGAGTTCGACGTGCCCCATAAAACAATCGGCGTGTCCGACCTGCGTTGAGTTTCCAGGAACATGTTCAACGTGCGCACCCAGACCCTGAAGCGCGTGCCCTACCTCTCGGACGTGCGCTACCCCAAGTTCGAGTTCTACGAGCTGCACCCCATCCACACCCGCGTGTGCAAGGACCGGGGCGCGGTGGTCTCGCTCTGCGTCAACTGGCCGCTGCAGGGCGTCACCGAGAAGGAGAACAGCATCGTGATCCCGGCGTCCCACGCGGACTACCAGCGCCTGAAGTCGGTGTCGCCGTGCGTCTTCCCGGTGTACGTGTGGGACTCGATCGCGCGCGTGGGCTACGCCCGCGGCAAGTTCTCCATCTCCGGCTCGGCCTCGGAGTTTGTGCTGCGCCGCTCGCCGGACCCGGCCTCGGTGGCGGCTGAAGCGATGCAGAAGGTGAACACCAAGCTGGCGATCGAGCGCGCGCTGGAGCCGCGGGCCGAGGAGGTGCAGGTGAAGAAGTACAACGGCTTCAGCCGGCCCACGGTGTACAAGGGCGTGGAGTACCGCAGCATGGCCGAGGCGCGGTTCGCGATCGCGCTGGACGCCATGAACATCCCGTTCAGTTTCGAGACCATGTCGTTCAAGCGGCCGGGCGGCGGGCGCTACACCCCGGACTTCTTCCTGCCCCAGCAGCAGTTGTTGGTGGAGCTCAAGCCCTCGCGCCCGTTGGTGGAAGAGGAGGAGAAGTGCGAGGAGATGAGCCAGAGCGGGTTCCGCATCGTGTGCATGTACGGCCAGCGCATCGGCACGCTGCCGTTTGCGTACCAGACGGGGCGCAAGCGAGACTACGGCCACCGCGACGGCCTGCGTGGCATTGCGTGGCACAACGGGGAGAAGCTGGCGGGCGAGGTCGCGTTTGTGGTGGGCAAGAACCCCAAGCCGTCGCCGTCGCCGCTGGAGATGATCGGGGACACCAGCGTGCCGCACCTGGACGTGGTTTGCAGTTCCAAGGATGCGCGGTGGAATGTTGCGGCCGTCCAATCCGCGCTTGAGGCGGCGGGGGCGATGGTTTCCGAATAAAATGAACACTTTATAATTTTTCAATCTTTTTAAAATGGACGCCCCCATCCAGGTCGTCACACCAGGCGACACCCGGTCCGGAATGACACATCTGAAGGAGTGGCTGGAACACAGGGACAACAGCACCTGCGTGCTCACCAAGGAGTGCCGCGAGAAGGAGACGCACGTGTCGCTGCTGGGCTGGCCGTACGGACGCCTGCTCATCCCCGACAACAAACACGGCTCCTGGCTGACGGAGTACACCAAGGAGCTGCAGCGCGGCGTGCACAGCCTGTACTTTGCGGAGCACAAGACGCCGGTGTTTCGCATGCACTTCGACCTGGACTTCACCCAGCCCTCGCCCGTGCCGCTCGACTATCTGCAGAAGATAGGCCGCGCCGCCAACACGGTGTTCCGCGAGTTCTACCCGGGGCTGGGCGTCGACTCGGAGGAGTGGAGCATCCTCCTGCTCACCGCGCCGCCCAAGCCCGTCGAGAAGGACGGCGTGCACCTCGTCAAGTCGGGCTGCCACATGATATGGCCGTACCTGTACGTGGACCAGGGCATCGCGCTGCAACTGCGCCTGAACCTGTTGGCGCACATCACCCGCACCTGGCCAGCCCGGCCCGAGGGCGCCAACTCCTACGAGGACGTGGTGGACGAGACGGTGCTGAAGAGCAACGGCCTGCGCATGTACGGAAGCGACAAGGCGAGCAAGTGCAAGGACTGCCGCGGCGTGCGCAAGAAGTGCGAGAAGTGCCACGGCATGGGCACGGTTGTGGAGAACCGCGCGTACACGCTGGCGCAGGCGGTCACGCCCGCGGGCGAGCCGGACGAGGCCACCACGAGTGCGCTGCGGGCCAACCTGTTTGCGTGCGTGAACATCAGCTCCATCCGGGTGTCCAACAAGCAGCCCACGCCCGGGTTTGTCGTGCCGCCGCACGCCGTCTCCAACGACTCGGTGAAGAAGGCGAGGTCCAAGGCGCACAAGCGCAAGGTGGCGGGCGGGGGGCCGCCGGGGTCCGAGGCCATCGACCGGTCCTGCCCCGTGTTCACGCACCTGGAGAACTACATCCGCACCCGGCTGAGCACCGAGTTCAAGTGGGTGGGCATCGACCTGAAGCACATCTTCCTGCAGCGCAACAAGGGCGTGTACATCTGCAAGGTGGACGGCCCGGGCTCGCTGTACTGCCAGCACGTGGGCCGCGCGCACAGCAGCAGCACCATCTATTTCGAGGTGGACAAGCACGGCATCTCGCAGCGCTGCTTCTCGCCCAAGGTAACCAACGGGGTGTCGTGCAAGTCGTACCGGGGCACCAAGGTGCAGATGAACCAGTGGCTGCAGGACGCGCTGTTTGGCAGCAAGTCGTTCGTGCGCACCACCGACTCGGACGAGGTGACGGGCAGCGAGGAGGAGATGAAGGATCCGTGGAGTAGCTTTCCCCACGCGGACTACCCGGGCATGACTTGCGGGGAGGTGAGCCGCATCCCGGACATTGAGAAGGGCATCGTCAAACGCAGGTGTCTGAGTCGGCTGCCCGACCCGCGCAGTGTGCACGCGTCCATCATTAAAGACGTGCCCATACCCATTAATAAACGGAAGAAGTAATAAATCATTTTATTTATCAGCATGCACACCCGATGCACCTCGATGTGTGTCCAGGAGTACGGCTACGTGTCCTGCATAGAGTGCAGTGGCCGAATCTGCACCCTGCACGCCACCAGCCATGAGTTGGCGGACACAACCTGCTCCGCGTGCGAGCACGCAGAGTCCGACTCGGACGACTTTGAAGCCGATCCCGATACGGAAGTTGAGTACTTTGAGCCGTACTACCCCGATGATATACGCTCTCCACCCACTACCCAAATCGTGGCGTGTGCTGGCGGGACGTGCGCCATTTGTCTGGAAGAGCTGCGCCACCCGGTGGCACGCACCGCCTGCAACCACCTGTTCCACGCGGCGTGCGTCTCGCGCTGGTTCGACAGGGCACCCACCTGTCCGCTGTGCCGGAACTAGCTCATAATCTCATTTTCATGGCCACGTGCTCGCTGTGTCCCTGCCCGGTGTACGACGCGTCCATGGCGGTGTGCTACAACTGTTCCCCCGACACGTCCCCGCGCACACACACGTCATGCACCCGGTGCGACCGCCGTATTTGCCTCGACCACGGAAACGCGGAATCGGTTCGGGACCGGGTTTGTCAGACGTGCATCCACCGGCGCCGCACGGACCTGATCCCATCCGAGCAGTTGGTGGACAAGATTGACGGCGTGTACGTGCCGTCGTACGCGCGGCGGGTCTGCCGCATCGCCTCCTCGGTCCGCCCGGTGGAGGCGCTGCGTGACAAGGAATGCCTGATTTGCAAGTGCGCGTTTGGCACCGATCCCGTGACCGCGCTCGAGTGTGCGCACCTGTTCCACGTGCACTGCATCGTGCCCTGGTTCCGACGCCGGCTCACCTGCCCGCTGTGCCGGCACGCGCACAAGATCTAGAACATTCCGGAAACGTTCCGCGGCGGTCCAGGCTTCCGTCTCATTTTTCAATCATGGATCACGACGAATTTGGCGAGTGTTGTTTCTGCGGGGACGCGTGCAGCCCGTACTCGCAGGCGTGCGGGTCGTGCATGCGGGGCAGCTACGTGTGGAGTCCGCCCAGCGAGTGCGAGTCGTGCGAAGGAAGCCTGCGCGACATCCGGAACGAGTACTTTGCGGACCGGTTGCCGTGCCACCACCTCGTGTGCAAGACGTGTTTTAGCAGAAGCGCGTGTCTGTTGTGTAATCCCAAATAAACTTAATTATTCACCATCCGCGTCTCCCACTTGACGGGATGTTTTCCCCCAAACACCGGGATGTGGTGCAGCCCGCGCATCACAAAGTCCACCACCGCCGTGGGCACAAACGTGGTGTCGTGGTCGGCGTGGTACTGCACGGTGCGCACCACGCCCGTCTCCGCCACCATGCGCCTAAAGGCCTGCTCCGGGTACATGTCGGGCGCGCGCGGCATCATGAAGTACTGCTTCCACAGCGCCTGCTGGGCGAGCGCCACGGCCGGCCCGGACACGAGTATACCCAACTCGTTGTCGCACGGGGCGTCGCTCAGACTGCGGTCCGTCAGGTTGGACGAGGTGCGGATCATGGTGTGGCCGTCCTGGATGATGAGGTTGGAGTGCACCTTGATGTGCGTGCCCCGGTACTCCAGCGTGCCGATAAACACGCGCTCCCTGACGAACAGCGCGGACAAGCCCGCCGACGCGGCCTGCTGCATGAACATTCTCCTGGACCAGTGCAGGCTGGATGTCGTCATGGAGCTCACCAGTATGTGTTCGTCGGGCTGGTGCGTGTTCACCAGCATGATGAACCGGAAGCGATCCCCGGGCGTGCGCGCGGCGCGCACCAGGCGCTTCACAACGGTGAACAACACCTGGTTGGCGGTGCTGTCGGTGGAGATGCAGAGCTGCGCCTCCATGTGGATGCATGTTTGCGCGGCCTCGATCATGCGCAGCATCTCGCGGTGTTCCGACTCCCCGCACAGGAGTGGCGGCGGCGGCGGCAGGAAGCGGTCCGTCCACATGGCGCGCACCCACTCGGAGATGTGGGGCGTGCAGCTCGTCACCACCCCGACCTCGTGCCAGTAGTAGGACGGCGTCTCGGAGTTCAGCACCATCCAGCCGGCGCGGCACGGGTGCACGCCCACCCCGCCCAGCATGAACACCTCGTCGTCCACGAGCAGGAACTTTTGGTGGTGGTTGGTGTAGGTGTCGCCGAACACCTGGTTCAGGGGCGAGGGGATGGTGCCGTCCCCGGAGATGGCGGCCAGCGACACGCCCGGGTGGATGTCCATGCCGTGCACCGACTCGTTGCCGTACTGCACGGAGGGGTTGAAGAACATGTGCACCGCCACGCCGCGCTGCACGGCTTGCGAGGTGAGCAGGTTCATGGTGACCCCGGGGAGGCCGGGCAGCTGCGCGTTCATCTGGCAGACAAACGCGCTGTAGAAGATGGAGTGGCGCGCGCCCCGGATGAGGTCCGCCATGCGCGCGGCGCACGCCGACATGTCCAGCAGGATCTCGGGCTCCATATTTGTGTTCAGCGTAAAAAAATACGAATATCGAATAAACGCGATGGACACTTTCATATGGGGTCCACCGATGTGGAAGGTGTTGCACACGCTCAGCTTTGCACACCCCAACAAACTCAGGATGCACAAACGCGTGGTGGTGCGCTTCCTCCACAGCCTACAGGAGGTGCTGCCGTGCGTGTACTGCCGCAACAGCTACGCGTCCTTCCTGCGCGAGATGCCGGACCTCGGCGAGGTCATCGACCGCGGCGAGATGTCGCGCTGGATGTTCGAGCTGCACTCGCGCGTGAACGCCAAGCTGGGCGTGAAGGACCCCGAGTTCTCGCGCGTGCAGAAGCGGTACACCATCCGCCCGATCCAGTGGTGTCCCGGTGACGTGTGGGACATGGTGGCGCTGTTCGGCATCAACTACACGCCGCAGAAGTCGGAGTTCTACCGCACCTGGTGGGAGACGTTCATCCCGATACTGGGCATTGCGGGCGCGAGTCCGCGCATGATCGCGCTGCTGAAGAGTGTGGACTGCCCGTGCACGGACGGCGCGTTCGTGGCCACCTCGCACGTGCTCGCGAACGCGTACAGCGGGGGAGAGACGCACGTGCGGCGCTACGAGCTCGCCAAGGCCAAGGCCTGCAAGAATGGGACGTGCAAGTAATTTATTTCGTCATGCCCGCCATGACCTCGAACACCACCGCCAGAAGCTTGGGGTCCGCGCCCTTGAGCGTGTACACCACCTTGTTCCTCCACATGAACACGAAGGTGGGCATGGACACAATCTTGAAGTGCGACACCAACTCGGTGGACACGTCCACGTCCGACTCGTACACCATGAACTGGCTGTACTTGTGCTCCAGCTCCTGCAGCACGGGCTGGATCTTCTTGCACGGCCCGCACCACTTGGCGGTGAACTTGACGCACACGACGCGCTCTCCGGCGCTGGCCAGAACCTGTTGCAGCTCGGGTTTCGACGTGAGGGATGCCACCATTTCTGGGGCGGCGTGAAAATAAAATTTCGTTTCGTGTACGACAAATTGCGGCTACGGGTTGCAAAAAAATACAATCCAAGATAGAAAATGTCGAAGGTCTCGTGCAACACTCACCGGATGAGCATTGTGACGAGTTCGCTGATGGGGATTATTTTTGGGAGCGCGATCGTGTACATCTTGTCGCGCATGGTGGCGGCGAACCGGCGCATCGCGTGTCTGGAGCAACACGTGACGAAGAAGGCGGACGAGGAAGTGGTGGACGGGCTGACCGCCAAGGTTGCGTCCGTCGAGCTGGCCACCTCCAAGGTGCTATCCGGGTTGTCGGCGAGGCTGGACGACGTGATCCACACGCCCCAGCCAGTCCCGCAGGTGCCGGAACCTCGCCTCATGCCGCACGTCCCCGAAGAACGCCTCATGCCGCAGGTTCCCGAGCCACGGACTCTACCGCAGGTTCCCGAGCCACGGACTCTACCGCAAGAAACCCCGGAGGGAGGCGAACCTCAGCAGGCAGTGTGCGATGTTGCCGAGGAACCGCAGGAGGGCGCAGTGTGCGATGTTGCCGAGGAACCGCAGGAGGGCGCAGTGTGCGATGTTGCCGAGGAACCGCAGGAGGGCGCAGTGTGCGATGTTGCCG
>ERZ1049444.2605-NODE-2605-length-11749-cov-6.164443_pt1 | contig 11749 bp, 10 predicted proteins | sample MGYA00383101_ERZ1049444 | MGnify/ENA primary metagenome ERZ1049444 (study PRJEB29581, sample SAMEA5548371) | metagenome | biome: marine; feature: coastal; material: water | depth 50 m | study: Short-term variability in the microbial, nano- and picoplankton...
AAAACAGTCGAAACTGTATCATGAATAACAAAGTGGTCCAGAAAGCGGTCCTGCGGCTAGGTTTTACAGGCACCAAACCAATTTTTATATAATAATTACAGATACTTAAATTTTATTTGTGGTGCCCAGGAGAGGACGTCGTACTTTATATACTTCTATTTAATTACAATTACTTATTTTTAAGATGAAATTATAAAGCGGTCCTAAAAGTGGTCCTGATTTGCAATCGCAATTAGCGTTTCGATTTGTACCTTGCAACCCAAATCAGACATTCGCAGGGCCAATACCTGAGGTCTGCTTTGCAGACAATGTGAGAATTCGCTGCATCTGCGCCAATGTCTGATCCTGAGTCTTGGAAGAACGCCCAAAGGGATCCTCGCTCACTACTTCTCCCAATGGGGCACCCAGTCTCCTTCCATACGCAGTGACACTCCCGCGGCATCTTCTTCCAGCTTGACCACATGCAGCTCGCCTTTTTCGCCGCCGTAAGTTTGGCGCGCTTTCTCAAATTGCGCGCAGACCAGACGTGTTGCGGGGGCTGGTGTTCCCGCATCATCACAAGCCTCGACAATCAGCCCCAAATCTTTCTGGCACAGGTCGAGCGTGAAGGACGGATCGTAGTGCCCGGCAAAGACCGAAGGGGCATCATGGTGCATGCACCAGCTTTCGCTGGCCCCGATTTTCAGGGCGTCCCATGCGCGGGGCAATTCTACGCCGGACTTTACGGCCTTGAGTGCTTCACCCATCGCTGTGGCGTGAATAGCCCAGAGCGTGTTTGTCGCCAGCCGGGCGATCGAGCCGCTGCCGCTTTGCCCCGTGCAATGCTTGGGTCCCATCAGTTCCATAACTGGGCGGATGCGCTCAATCGTGTCCTCATCGCCGCCGGCAAACTGGGTCATGTTCCCATTGCGCGCTCCATCAACAGCACCTGTCACCGGTGCGTCGACTGGCTGGACGCCCTTGGCTGCCAATTCGCGGCTAAGCGCACGTGCCAGGGTCGGCTGGTTGGTTGTCATATCGACCCAAATCTGGCCCGGGCCCATCGCCGACAGGAGCCCGTATGGACCCCGCACCACCTGTTCGATCTGCTTTGGACCAAAGACCATCGTAAAGACGATGTCGGCGTCTTTGGCGGCATTTGCGGGCGTATCAGCCCAAGTCGCCCCAAGTGCGAGATGCTCTTTGGCGCGCTCAGAGTCCAGATCACAAACTGCCAGCTGATGCCCACCCTTGATCAAGTTCAGGGCGGCCACCCCACCCATCGTGCCAAGCCCGATAAAACCAATGCGCATGTGTTCGTCCCTTATGTTCAAGCTGCGAGGATTTCGTCGGTCGATTGAACCGCACCAAATTCGCCGTGAAGGTTTGCAAGGGTGACCGAGTGGATTTGCGCGGCCGTGTGGGTAACCCCATCCGGGCCAGTTGCGTCATAGGCCCAAACCGCGTCAGAGACATAGACCATATCAAACCCAAGGCTGCTGGCGGAACGTGCCGCCGATTCAGCGCAATGGTTGGCGGTCGCCCCGCAGATGATGACCCGCTCAATGCCCGCACTTCGCAAATCGGCCAAAAGCGTGGTACCACCAAACGCGCTGGAGGCGTGCTTGATGATCACCTGCTCACCGTCCTGAGGCGCCGCGAACGGCTGAACGGCAGCACCCGGTGCGTCTGGGTGAAACGGGTCATCCGCATCTGTGCCGTGATGATGGACGTGGATAATTGTGTCGACAGACGCACGGAACTGCGCCAGCAAACGCCCAATATTGTCCGCTGCCTCCGGGCAAGACCGCGCGGCCCCAGCAGCATCGTCATGGGCGAGTGCCATTTGCACATCAATAACGAGAAGAGCAGTGTTCATTGTGATTTTCCTTTACCCTTGGGCCAATGCGGCCTTGCGGTCGCTTAGAATTTTCTCGACGCGCTTGCCATAGATGCGCACGTTGATGTCGTCGCTGATGACACGACCTTCATGTTCATCATAGGTCATAATTGCTGTAATTCTTGGGGTTGCGCCAAACACTTCGGTGACACCATGCAGGGAATATCCACCGCGAAACAGCGTGAACGTACCGGCCCCACGATCGAACTTTTGCGCATGCGACATGTCCCCCTCTAACAGGCGATCCACAGCCTCGCGGTCTTCACTCTCATCGGTGCGGGAATTGGGAAGGAACGCAAAATCGCCGCCACTCTCCGCAGCTTTCAAAAGCAATGTCACCGTGCATTCGGTCGTGTCATAGTGCCAAGCGTGCCAGCTGCCGGGGTGGAGCGCGACAACATTCAACGCCTGAAATTCATCAGCGCAGCGGTAAAGAACGGGCTTCTTTTGTACCCGCCGGACAAATTCCGTAAGGATTTCCGACTGATACAACTGCTGAATGAGCGTGTCGGCCGGTATCTGATCATCAGCCAATTGGGTTGCGACATGGGTATATTCGCGCCGCCGCGGATCATCTTCGGGCAAGGATGGATCAATCGCGCCTTGATAGATGTTGCGCTTGATGGTCAGCACCTCGGCGCCCGGTAAAAGGTTGCTGGATTCATCCTCAAGGGCGGTCAATGCATCCGCGCGAATAAAGCCATCCAGATTGCACCAGCCATGCGCCTCCATGTGATCCTGACATTCCTTTAGAAACGCCGCACCCTCACCGCTATCAAGATCAGCAATCGGAAAGCGGGCAAGATCAACAAGGTTTAGGGCCATGTCCGCTTGGGTTCCAAGATCGGTCTTTAACATCATGTTCTCCTCTGAAATTCGGGCGCAGGTTGACCCGTTACGCTTTGGTAGATCAGCACTACGAAAAAGATAAACGAAATTAATTGCCCCCATGAACATAAATAACTTATGATAGCTGGATGAAACAGAACCTCAATCTGAACTGGTTGCGCACGTTTGAGGCCGCCGCCCGCCATCTGAGTTTTACAGCTGCGAGCCATGAGTTGGGGCTGACGCAAACGGCTGTCAGTCAGCATATCAAAGGCTTGGAAACCAAGTTAGGTCAAAACCTGTTCATTCGCCGTGCCAAAAGCTTGCAGCTCACAGACATCGGCCAAGCTTATCTGATTTCGGTGCGTGACGCGCTTGAACACATTACGTTTTCAACAAGCGGGCTTTTCGGACCAGAGCAGGAAACCACCATTGTTGTGCGCGCCTCTGCGGCGATGATTATCTGGCTGTCGCCAAAACTATCTAATTTTCAGAATGAACATCCACAAACAGTGATCAAATTTGAAACTTCACTATGGCAAAACAAGCTGGAAAAACACCCCGTGGATGTCGAGATTTTGCTGGCAGCGCAGACCCAATCAGACCCAACCATGGTCAAACTCTCGAACGAGCGGATCGTGCCCGTGTGCGGGTTGCAAACATCCAGACAGATCCAGACACCTGCAGATCTGATACAGCTCGACGCGATTCACGTCTTGGGCTTTGATGACCATTGGGCGCGTTATCTTTGCGCCAATGGCCTGCCAGCAGATAAGATTTCCCCGCGCATTGTCGTTGACACCTCTGTAGCTGCCTGTGAATTAGCAGCAGCCGAGAACGGATGTGCCATTATGTTTGAGCGGTTCGCGCAGCAAGCCATTAAAGTTGGTCGCCCCATCAAGATCGTCGGTGATCCGGTCGCGAATGGTCAGTCACATTACGTCGTCCAACGAAATGCCGCCCTCCCCGAGAAGCGCGCATCAACAGCATTTTGTGAATGGCTAGCAACCTGCTTTTGAGGATTGCTGTAACCACCGGGGTGCAACTTTAGACACATGGGAACAATTCGAGAAATACCTTAAAGCAGCCATTCGTAGATCTCGCAGCATTGGCCAAAGTGGGCTCCAAGCGCCATTCGCTGCGCACTTCATCAATGACTGCAATTGGTACAAGTGGACTTCGCGGCGGTCGATCTTGTCGATTGAGAAGTCATACTTTCGGGGCGAAATGAGGCTTCCCTATTCGCCCTGCCCGTTTCCCTGTTCTTTGGTTTTCTTTCCCTGTTCCGGAATTAATTTTCCCTGTTCTTTAATTAACAGGGAAACGGCGTGTAAGGCGCTGTTATTGTGGTACGATTCAGAAGCAAATCAGTCGAAAACGGCCAATATCGACCCAAAGCGCACGTTTTTCCCTGTAAATTCCCTGTTAACAGGGAAAATGCGGTGAGACTGGCTAGCTCGAGACTATCTGCACTACCAAATTCACCATTCTCAATGGGTGAGGTGAAATTATAGATACGCTGATCTCACAAAAATTGATAGAAAGCCTGCTTGACTTACAGTGGCTACATGCTTTGAGCAGCCTCACATCCGTGACGGCTTTGATAGAAAATCACCTGGATTTAAAGCCGCTTACATAGGCGCGGGTAAATTCGGTGTATCCATTGGATGTGACCTGTAAATGCTGCGCCATTAATCGGTGCAAAGCCGGCAGGCTGTGAAACGGGACGTTGGGAAACACATGGTGCTCGGTGTGATAGGGCATATTCCAGGCGATAAATCGGATCACCCGATTGGTGAATGTGGTGCGCGTATTTTCAAACATATTGGCAATAAAGGCGCAGCGCCCATGCTCTGCAAGCAGATACAGTCTTAAAAACGGAAAACCGGCGGCCAAAGGCAACAGCCAGATTATTATGACCTTTGGCTCAAACCACAAGGCCACTGCCGCCGCGGTATAGACCAACATCATAAACCGTGCCTCGCGTTGGATTTTCGGACGCGCTGCAGTAGGGATATAGTGCGCAAACTCTTGAGAAAACGCATTTTGCCAAAGCACAGAAACTTTAGCGCTCCAATATGGAACTGTACTTAAGTGCCAGATAAGATCGCGCCAGGTTTCGGGCTTGCCATCCCCGTCTAACTCGGGGTCATGGCCGGGATCATTTGTGTGCCGGTGATGCGCCAGATGAAAATAGCGAAACCATAAAAACGGTTGGAATAAAATAACCCCTGTTAGAAATCCAACGGCCGAATTTAACCAGCGTGTCTGAAACGGCGTATCATGGGTGCATTCATGTTGCAGCGTAAAGGTAAAAGCCAGCAAGATAGCCAGAACCACAAAGGCAACGGGCCAAAATGGGGCAAGCCGCCAAACCCAAATGGCGCATCCAATCGTTAGCGCCGCATATGCTGCAAGGTGCGCAAGCCCCTTTCAGTTTGATTTTTCCGTCAAAGCAACCTTTTCGTCAGCTGACAGGCTTTGCAAAAATACCTTTTGGTCCATCGCTATATCTTTCGCGCTGCCTCGGGGTTTTCGGTAGAATAGGGAATTTGCGCCATGTGTTGCCAAAACTCTTCGGGGATATTTTGCTGCGCCCAGGCCAAAGTTTTGTCGATGCTTTGGGGCGATGTCACCCCGCAAAGGGTTGAGGTAATGCGCTGATCACGCAGCGAAAATTGCAAAGCTGCGGCCCCCATATCAACACCAAACTCGCTGCAGAGCTTTTCAATCGCATGCACCGGCTCTAGCGCCTCTTTGCTGGCCTCTTGATAGGTGATTTTTGAAGTTTGCCGTGGCCCTTTTGCCAAGATACCGCCGGCAAAGGGCGCGGCGTTGATGATTGCCATACCCCTTGAGGCCGCAAGATCATACATTTCATCCGCCTCGCGGTTAAGTAAGGTAAAGCGATTGTGGTTGATGATCACATCAAAATCCCAATCCCGCAGCAGCGGCAGCATGATATCAATCCGCCCCATGGCAAGGCCAGTGGCTTTGATAAGACCTGCCTCTTTCATGGCAAAAAGCGCATCCAGCGCGCCGCCCTTTCGCGTTATTTCACTGAGATCGGCTGCATATTCTGGATCATGCAGGTGCAATATATCCACCGCGTTCAAATGCAGCGCCGTAAGGCTTTCTTCCAAAGATGCCTGTGCACGATCTGCATCAAACCGGTCTGTATCGGGATCGCGGTCAAGCTTGGTGGATAGGAAAAAACCTTTCGGCCAGCCCCCATACCGCTGCACCGCGCGGCCGATGCGCGCTTCGCTGTGCCCCTGTCCGTAATTGCGTGAGGTATCAAGCAGGTTCGCGGGACCTTGGAAAAACCTATCCAAGGTTTGCTGCGCGCGCTCTTCTGGCACCGCATAGCCATCGGCATTCGATATATTTCCCAAAGAAGAGGTGCCGAAACTGAGTTCGCTAAGCTCAACGCCCGTGGTGCCGACGATAGTTTTTTTCATTCTGGTCTCCTAATTGTTAAAAACCCCTCAAATGCGCCAGTGCGCTATCGCCCAACGTTCAATGCATCCTTCACCAAACGCTCCATGGTATCTTGGGTCAATGGCCTCGGGTTGGTTTCTGCCGCGCTGTCTTTTAGCGCCTTGGCGGCAATCCGCGGCGCGCAATCGCTTGAGGCTCCTATTTCGGTCAAAGTTTTGGGAATATCCAGTTCATCAAGCAGCGCGCATATACCGCCATAAAAAGCGTCGAAATCCGTCGCCTGCAATCCCATGGCTTGGGCCATTGGCGCAACTTTGGCTTCAATCGAGGGGGCATTATAGCGCAAAACTGAGGGCAAAATAATCGCATTGGTCAGCCCGTGCTGAGTGTCATATTCCGCCCCCACCATATGTGAAATAGCATGCACCGCCCCCAGTCCCTTTAGGAACGCAACACCGGCAAGGCATGATCCGCTCAACACCGCGCCGCGGGCCTCAAGGTTTTCTGGCTCGGCCACTGCCACGGGAAGCCACTGCGATACCAACCGCAGCCCTTCGAGCGCCATACCATCGCAAAGCGGGTTGAAACACTGAATACAATAGGCCTCGATCGCATGCACCATGGCGTCAATTCCGGTCCAAGCGGTCAAATGGGCCGGAAGACCAATGGTAAGTTCAGGATCAAGGATCACCATGGCCGGTTTCAAGTCTGGGTGCCAGATACACCATTTCATCATCTGTTTGGTGTCGGTCACCATGGCCGTGCTTTCGGTTTCTGCCCCGGTTCCGGCGGTGGTGGGAATGGTAATCAGCGGCGGAAAAGCGGGATCGTTGCCCATATCGGGTGGATTGGCCTGGGTGTCAAATGCCCACAGGTCAATCTCATTATAAGCCACCAAGGCAATGGCTTTGCCGCCATCCATACCGCTGCCGCCCCCAATGGCGATCACCCCGTCATGCTGGGCGGCCAGAAATTGTGCCTTACCGGCGAAAACCTCATCATCGCGCGGATTGGGCGAAATATCTGCATAGACGGCTGAGGCAATGCCGGCCTTTGATAAATAGGTCTGCAGATCGGTTAAAAACGGCAAACCAAGGCTGCCGTGATCGGTCACGATCAGTGGTTTGCTGATGCCAGCTTGTACGCAATGCGCTGCGATTTCGCTCAAACGGCCGGGCCCATAGGCAATCGGCACAGGAAACACCCAGTCTTGAGGGTCAATAAAGTTCATAACGGTTTCTCAGTCCAAAAATTATCGTGTCATGCGATAGGAAAGCATCCATTATAAATGTCAAGCAAGTTCAAAACCTCCGCGCGGGAACAGCCGGCGATTAGCGTAGGCTGCGGACGCTTAGCGGGCTGCTCGCCAGCCAGCTGCAACGGCTTCTTTTTTCGAACAAAACCATCGCTCTCCTTTTTCAAGCGTCACTTTGGTGCGGCTGTACCAAACAGAGGATGGCGTGTGGTAAATCCGGGCGCCTTTGCTATTGATATTGCCCTTGATCACACAGCCCGAAGCGGCAACTTCTGAAAGCTCTGCCTTTCTCTGGCCGGATCGCCAATCCCATGGTGCGGTAAATTTGCCCTGCCACACACCTTTTTGCCTTTCTTTGGCCTGTCTTTCTTGCGCAGCATAGGACTTTGAATACCGCCGATATGCCAATGCCAACCCGTCAGACACCATGCGCGCATTTAAATCTGTCTTGCCCAAGGTGCAAATCGCCAAAAATCGTTGGTAACGATCTTTTCCGGTTACAGCGCAGGTTACATTTTGGCCCCGAAGATACTCGGCCAATTGCGCTTTTGCCGCCGCGCCGCAGGACCAAACATTACCGTTTTTATCCAAACATGTTTGCCCCTTTTCCGGCGCATCAATGCCAAAGAGCCGAATACGCTTTTGGTCAATCTTAAGGCTATCGCCATCGCTGACCACAGCTGCTCCGGATATGATCTGACCCGCCGCAGCGATTTGGAACGGCATCAAAACAAAGGCAAATAAAACCAACGGCACCAAAATACGCATAAGCTTATTTTAGTCGTTTTGATAATTTATTGCATCCCTTTAATCGCAGATATTATTGGTTTTGATCATGTCCGGTGCGCAGTTTTCGAAAATCTTCAAAATAACACACCGCATTTACGCCCAGAGTTTGCCATCTTGAGGCAGGACGCCATTTCACCATTCGGGCTGAAAAAAGCACGGGTGACAGCAGTAGCTTGATAATCTATGTGTATCATATTGAGTTTTTCAAAAGCCAAAGATGGGGCTTAACAAAAAAGATGGCGGCCAGACGACGATGAATGAGACAACACCCGAAGAAGAACTTCAGGGCCTGAAAAAAGAGGTCTCTCGGCTGCGTCTAGAAGCCAATTTGCGCAAGTCCTTGGCCACGCAGTTGGAAAAACAAAAGAAGGTGGCAGAAGACGCCAAAGCCGAAGCCCTGACCAAATCGCAACAGTTGGAAGCGGTCTCGGGGCAATTGGCCAAATATCTTTCGCCGCAAATTTACGAGTCGATTTTTAGCGGCAAGCAAAATGTCGAAATTAAAAGCTACCGCAAAAAGCTCACAGTATTTTTTTCCGACATTGTGAATTTTACAAATATCTCTGAAACGCTCGAATCCGAAGAGCTGACTGCGCTGCTGAACTTTTATCTAAATGAAATGTCCCAGATTGCGCTCAGCTTCGGGGGAACGATTGATAAATATATTGGGGATGCGGTGATGATTTTCTTCGGCGACCCCGAAACTCTGGGGATCGAAGAAGACGCCCATCGCTGCGTTTCTATGGCGGTTGCCATGCAGAAACGAATGACCGAACTGCATGGATATTGGGGCAAGCAATTTGGGTTAAAAGAAGATCTTGAAATTCGTATCGGGATCAACACGGGCTATTGCACTGTGGGCAACTTTGGAAGTGAAGACCGGCTTGATTACACCGTGGTTGGCGGCGCTGTAAATCTTGCATCCCGCCTCGAAGGGGCCGCCCCTTCCTCTTCTATTTTAATTTCTGAAGAAACCTATCTTCAAGTTGGCGATCATTTTGATTTTAAAGAAGCCCGAGAATTGGATTTAAAAGGCGTTGGCCGCAGCGTGAAATCCTATGAGGTGCTGATTGATGATTATGAAATCAGAAAAATATTAAACTTTTCCGGCGACAGTTATGATTTGACGGTTCGCAAAGACCAACTGGACGAAAAAGACATTGAGGCTTTGAAAAAAATCATCGCCGAACTTTAGCCCGATAGTGCCCCCTCGCGCGGCACGGCAGAGGCGACGCCAAATTCTTGTTCCAAAATTTCGGCAAAAGCCAAAAGCTCGGCCTCTTGCCGCGGTTGGCCGACAATTTGCAAACCCACAGGAAGCCCTTCGTTCGTAAACCCGCAGGGCAAACTGACCACCGGGCATCCGGTCATTGATAGCGCAAAGGTAATTGCGAACCAGTCGATATAGGTTTGACACGGCTGGCCGTCGATCTCGGTCACAAAGGGCTTTTCAACATCAAACGGCGCAACCGAGGTTGTCGGACAAATTAAAAAATCACATCGCTGGAAAAAACTCTGCATTTGCAGGGTGATGGATTTACGGATTTTCTCGGCCGAGATAATCTGTTGATTGCTGACCTGATGACCGACCTCTGCATTTTTGACAATATCGGGCAGAATGGCATCGCGGTGCTCGGCAAGCAAATCATCAAGCATTGTGGCGATTAAAACCCCGCGCAGGGTTTGAAAGCCTTCTAAAACACCCGAAAAATCAGGAATTTCATCACTAACATCAATGCCAAGGCTGGAAATTTTGGCGCAGGCTGTTTGGGCCGTTTGGGCAATATCGCGGGCCATGGGAACAATCCCGAGATCTTCACTAAAGGCCACGCGCTTGGGGGCATCAAAGGCCTTCAAAGCCGCCACATACGAGCCCAAGGCAGCGTGAAAGGATAGTGGATCCTGCGCCGAATGGCCCGCACCGGCATCCAGCATCAGCGCCACATCGCGCACCGAGCGCGCCATCGGTCCTTCGACCCACAACGTATCAAAAGGCTGCAGGCGCGTGCCGCGTGGCACCACACCGGGACTGGGGCGCAGCCCAACTATGTTGTTAAAAGCTGCCGGGGTGCGCAGGCTGCCGCCCAGGTCATTTCCGGTGGCCAGCCAAACCTGACCACTGGCCAGCGCAGCCGCAGAGCCGCCCGAAGATCCCCCCACAGTTTTGCGCAGATCAAATGGATTGCGCGTGACCCCAAACACTGGATTGAATGTATGCCCACCGGCCCATTCCGGCACATTGGATTTGGCCACCGGATTGGCGCCGTTGCATTCCAGCTGGGCAATGGTTGCATCAGAGCGCTGTGCAACATGCGCTTTGAAAATTGGCGAACCATATGTGGTGCGCACCCCGCCCAGATCATTATAGTCTTTCACCGCAATGGGCAGCCCCATCAGGCTTTTGGGATTTTGCCGCTCGGCGGCCAAATCAAGCCGCTGCGCCCTGTCGCGGGCCCGCTCAAAACAGTGGATCGGCAAGGCGTTAATTGCCCCATCCACGTCTTCTATGCGCGCAATCGCTGCATCCAGCACCTCTAAAGGCCCAAGAGCGCCCGTGCGCAGCAACGATACGACCTCATGTGCCGGTAATTTCCAAAGCTCTGATACCACTTAGTGCCCTCCGTTGGGGCAAGACTAATCAGCTTTGATAGAAAAGAAACCTTTTTTGTCACTATTGGCCTCGCAATTGAGGCAAAACAGCCAATCAAAGAGCCTTGCTGGAAAATGATTAAATGTGAAAGTCAATCTGCTGATGTATCGCATCGCGCTACACAAACTAAATGATGAGATGGCCCGAAGGCCATCTCATAAAGTCAATTAAGCTTTTGCTTTGTCTGTTTCTGTTACTGCAACATTCCAGATAATCACACCGAACGCGATTTTGTTGATCACATCGGCAAGGTTATAGATAATGTTGAGCGACGCAGCTGAGGCTTCTGGGCCTGCACCTGTGAAATAACCCATGAAGTATCCCAGAGGATAAATCGCCCATCCAATGGTCACGATCCAACGCATTGTTGAAAATGCACTTTGTACTGATTCAGGCGCTTGATCTGAGGCCACCTTCCCAGCTTCTCCATAAAAGATTTCATAAAGAATATATGCCCAACCGGCCATGCCCACGACAAATCCGATCAATGGGCTGATGTAGCCAGCTTCACCTGCATATCCTGCTGCAAGCATGACCAAAGTGCCGACCATTAAGCGCCAGAACACGCCACCAGAGACATTTGTGATCGCCCTTAAAATGAGATAGAATTCGATCATCAACAGGGGCACTGTGATCAGCCAGTCGATGTAGCGATACACCAATGGCGTTGAGCCTGTTTCAACCCAAACATCCCGCATGTAAAAGTAGTGCACGGCGGCCACCAAAGTAACCAGGCCAGACACCGTTAGCGAGGTTTTCCATTTGCCCTCGACACGTTGCGTTTCCAAAAAGAAGAACGCTGTCGACGCCACAAGGGCCATCGAAATTAGCCAAAAAGATATACCTACGAAATCATCGGACTCTAAGTTAGAGCTTGCCGAGGCCAGCGTGGGCAAAAGCATCAGAC
>ERZ1049444.2617-NODE-2617-length-11732-cov-4.066113_pt1 | contig 11732 bp, 7 predicted proteins | sample MGYA00383101_ERZ1049444 | MGnify/ENA primary metagenome ERZ1049444 (study PRJEB29581, sample SAMEA5548371) | metagenome | biome: marine; feature: coastal; material: water | depth 50 m | study: Short-term variability in the microbial, nano- and picoplankton...
CCGAGAAAACCATGAGTCGCTTCCTGCCTGCTGCGATTGTAAAGCGAACACTGCAAGAACTTGGGCTTTCGATAGAGGCTCTGCAACCAGGTAAGTTCGGCGCAGTCGACCCATCCCTTGTCGAATCTACTCATCGGACCGGATTTGAAGCATTAAGCGAAACTGAAAATGTCACTCAGAAAGGTATCAGGCGCTTGAGCGATATGCAGCATGCAGATGGTGGGTGGGGGTGGTGGCAAGATGGTTCATCGGATCCATTCATGTCGGCGTATGTTGTCTGGGGATTAAGTCTGTCCCGGGAGGCGGGTGTGGCATTTGATGCAGCGATCTCGAAAAGAGGGAGCAGTTACCTGGCGTCCAACTTGGTCGATTACGAAAATCAATTGGACCTGCAATCATGGATGTTACATGCCCTGCATGTTTCGGGCGTCGAAGCATTGAATGAAAAACAAACCAAAGCAGTCCATGTTGCGTGGGAAAACTTGTGGTCGCGCCGTGATGCATTGAATGCCTACAGTCGATCCTTACTTGCTTTGAGTGCGCATCATGCGGGTAAAGCTGATGCCGCTTTGACACTGGTTCGTAATCTTGAAAATGGAGTCATTCGAACTGCTGCTTCCACACCATCGCGGTTACAGCCTGGAACCTTGTCCGGCAGCGCACCTGCGACGGCTCATTGGGGGGAAGATGGGATTTATTACCGCTGGTCCGAAGGAGGCGTCGAAGCAACCTCGACCGCCCTCAGGGCCTTGTTGGCCATCGACCCTGATCATGCCCTGATCGAACCAGTGGTTCGATGGTTGATCAACAATCGCCGCGGGGCTCATTGGTCCAATACGCGGGATACGTCGATGGCCATTTTGGCCTTTACCGATTATCTGAAAGTGAGTGGTGAACTGGATGCGGTATTGCAATATGAGATTCATGCAGGTCAAAAACTAGTCGCCACTGAGCGAGTGACGAAGCAGAACCTTCTGAAGGCGCCCAGTCGATTTATCATCCCTCATGCCTTGATTGAAGATACCACTGACATTCGAATTATCAGGACAGGCGGGAAGTCTCCGTTTTATTACAGTGTCGAGGCCGAATGGTATAGTCTTGAAGAACCCATTCCTGCCGCAGGCAATGAACTTTTTGTCCGCAGAGATTACTTCCTCTTAAAAGAAGTTCCGACACTGCTCAAAGGAACTGTGCTCCAACGCACGCCCATCCATGAAGGTGCTGCGCTGCAAAGCGGTGATCGAGTGGAAGTCGTGCTGACGCTCGAGTCCGGAAATCACTACGAATATTTATTGTTTGAAGATTTAAAGCCAGCAGGATTGGAATCGGTTGAAGTTCGTAGCGGGGGGCGTGCGTATGCCCGGCAATTATCGCAAAAAAGCATTGAACGTCTGGAGGCTGAGGGAATCCCTTCAGTGAATCCTGCTGGGGCGTGGCGTTTTACCGGAAAGACTCGTTTCATTCATCAGGAATGGAGAGATCGCAGGATTGCCTTGTTCCTGGATGAACTCCCCGAAGGTGTTTGGGAAATTCGTTATACCATGAGAGCGGAAGTTCCCGGGGAATTCAGTGCGATGCCTGCGGTGGGACATGCCATGTACATTCCTGAAATCCGTGGGAATAGTCGTGAAAACAAAGTGGAGGTTCTGGATCGTCCCGAGTTTTAATGAAAATTGATTTCAGGTCTTACCGGTGGTCTATTGCAGAATGTCTCAATCTTCACTCCACCAAATGACCCCGACGTAGAATAGTAAGATGTGGCAGACTAATAGGAAACGCCATACGGGCGGATCAATAAAACCCGGGTGTCATGTGGGCAATATGTTTTGTTCCCTCGCAATCATTTGTTCCACCCTGCGCGAATTTGTTCAGGAGTTTTCTCTGACTCCCTGAGGGCTCGAAGGCTGAGGGACTGGTGGCGTTTGGCGAGTCGTTGCCCTTTTTCATCCAGCACCAAAGGGCAGTGGTAAAAGGAAGGCGGTTCCCATTCCAGTGCCTCATACAACAAGAGTTGGCGTGCTGTGGAAATAATGAGATCCTCACCTCTCACGACCTCGCTGATGTTCATTAAATGGTCGTCAACCGTCACTGCGAGTTGGTAGGAGGGGATACTATCTGCCCGCCATACTACGAAATCACCGAAATGTTTTTCTGCCTTGAATTCGCACATGCCAAGCCGGCCGTCTTGGAAGCAAATGCTTATTCCCTTCGGTACTTTGAACCTCCAGCAGTATTGATTGCGAGAAGAGGTTTTTTTTTTCTGATCATGCTTGCTGCGACATGTACCTGGGTAAATGAGTTCATCTTCAGCCGCATGAGGGGCTCTTGCTGCTTGTTCAATATCTTTGCGTGAACAGTGGCATCGATACACGTGACCCTTTTCGATCAGTGCCTCAAGAGTGGATCGGTAAATGTCCGTTCTCTTGCTTTGATAATAAGGGGCATGTTGCCCAACCTTATCCGGTCCTTCATGCCAATCGAAACCGAACCAGATCAGGTCTTCGATGCATCCCTCCACAAACTCAGGTTTACATCTGGGCAGATCAAGGTCTTCAATGCGCAGGATCAAACGACCTTCGGCAGCTACCACTCTTTCGCGGGCCGTCCAAAATGTTTTTGCATGCCCTTCATGCAGGCGGCCTGTGGGGGTGGGGGCAATCCTCCCGCGATATGAATTAGGGGCTGCGTTTTTCACCGGGGATTTCAGAAAGGTGCTGTTGGTTTTTCCTGCAACCATTGGCTGAAGCGAGGGAGAGGAAAGCTTAAATGAGTTTGAAGTTTCTCGCAGCAAAGAGAAGTGTCTGCTGCTCTTGGAGGTCCTTTGTAATCGTTCAGGGAACCGGCAAGGATCTGATCTCTGCCTTCCTGCCAGTGATCGGCCAGTAATCGGCCAATGTTGAATCTGGACAAACGTTCCGCCCCAGCAAGGTGTAGGATGCCTGTCAGGTTCTGGTTCAGGATTTCCCACAGAGCGCGAGCGGTTTCTTTGGCAGAGATCGGACTTCGATATTCATCGGTGAACAAGGTCATCGTCTTTCCGGCTCTGATGGTTTGTTGCAGATGTTCATTGAATCCCCGGTTGCGGGTGGGGGACTTTCCTCCATTGAGTGAAGTGCGTATGATGGTGTGCCGACTGTTTTTCATCACATGCATTTCCGCCTCAGCCTTGGTCTCTCCGTATTTACTTAACGGATTGGGTGAATCGGATTCAATATAGGCTCCTTTTTTGCCGTCAAACACTAAGTCCGAAGAAATAAAGACAAAGGGAATCGATTCAGCAAAAGATGAAAGGATTTGAGTGGTTTCGACATTGGTCCTTTGCGCCAATTGAGGATGTTCCTGACAAAAGGGATTACTGCTGATAGCGGCGCAATGAATGATCGCGTCCGGGTTTTCCGTGCGAAATCGGTTCTCAACCACTGATTGATCCAGTAAATCCAGATCCTGACGGGTTAATCCAATCGGGCTGTAACCAGTGGGGGCCGTTTGCACGACGTAGTTGCCGATGAGCCCTCCGGCTCCGGTGACCCATACACGCTTAGAGGCTTTCATAAGATGGAGAGGGGTCAATGTTGCCATTCAAACTACGAACAAATTTCCCCAGTGTTTCGTTTGTTGGGCCGTATCCATGACGGTAAATATGATATTCGAGATCATGGAGCAGTGACTCAGCCGATACGTAACGCATGGTGATGTTTCTTTGCAGTAGCTTTTGCAGGATGCCGTTCAGTTCATCGGTAATGATCGTTGATTCCTTATGGAAATCGGGGATGGGTTTTTTCAGTATGTTTTGCCTGGAATCCGCGGCATTCTCTCCTGTAAAAGGGTTGCGTCCGAGTAGTAGACAAGCAAGTACGATTCCTGTTGAAAATAGATCTGATCGCGCATCGGTTTTCTCAAACCCGGCTTGTTCTGGGCTCATGAAATCAGCTTTGCCAGCGGCCACCTCGCCCTCCCTGTCGATCAAATAACCTCCAGCTTTCGCAATTCCGAAGTCTGTTAACTTAACATCTCCCTCGTAGGCAACCATGACATTCTTCAAACTGACATCGCGGTGCACAAGATCTAAGGGTGTCCCATCCGAACTTGCCTTTTGGTGCGCGTAGGCAAGTCCCCTCGAAATTCGGCTAGCGATAAAGACCGCCAATTCAGGTGGGAGAGAGCGACCGTTTGCATTGATTAATTGAAGGAACTGATCCAGATTCATTCCACGGATATATTCCATGGCGATGTAACATTTACCGTTGGCCTCTCCTAAATGATAAGTCTGGACGATGTTGGTATGTATCAAATTGGCAACTAGTTTTGCTTCTCCAATGAAATTCTTGAGAAACATGGGCTGATCAAGAAAGCCTTCCTTGATGAGTTTGATAGCAACTGTTTTCGTGAAGTCACGGGCTCCATATTGCCGTGCCTCATAGACCACCCCCATACCTCCTTCAGCGATTTTGCGGATTAATTCATAACGGAAAGAGTCATGAATAGTGATGTTATCCTTCATATGGTCCAATTTTCATCAGTTAGGCAAAGCATGTTTTAGTGTGTTGAAGTTGCTCGGTCAAACTATCAGCTGGCTCTCTATGTTCATCAGTCGATGGAAACCGATCCTCAGAAACTGGAATGAATGCAACCCATACAGGAGGGATTATTTAGCAAATTCAATACAGCGGGTTTCACGGATTACGGTAATGCGGATCTGTCCTGGGTATTGAAGTTCATCTTCAATTTTTCTAGCCAATTTGCGTGAAAGGTCGAAAGCTTGCTCATCACTGATAGAATCAGGCGAAACCACCACTCGCATTTCACGCCCTGCCTGTATTGCAAAGCATTTTTCGACACCATCAAAAGATTTTCCAATATCTTCAAGGTTTTGAAGTCGCTGAATGTAGGTGGTCATGCTTTCCGATCGTGCGCCAGGTCTGGAGGCGCTGATCGCGTCTGCGGCACTCACGAGAATTCCATATACCGATGTGTGTGGAACTTCATCATGATGGGCTGCGACTGCATTAGCCACAGGATCTTTTTCTCCGCGGTTACGGATATAATCGGCTCCAATGATGGCATGTGAGCCTTCCATCTCATGGTTAATGGCTTTGCCAATGTCGTGCAATAAACCTGATTTTTTGGCATCCGCGACGTCGACACCCAGCTCGATAGCCATCAGACCGGTAAGGTGTGCGACTTCGACTGAGTGATTGAGCACATTTTGTGAAAAACTACTACGGAAGTGGAGCCTCCCCAGTGTTTTGGTGATTTCAGGATGCAGTGGCGGAATCCCCGTTCGATATGTGGCTTCCTCACCGAGTCGAACGACGGTTTCTTCAATTTCTTCCTGAACCTTGTGAACCACCTCTTCGATTCTGGATGGATGAATGCGACCGTCGGCAATCAAACGACTCATGGCTTCCCTGGCGATTTCCCTGCGAACGGGATCAAATGCTGATAAAACCACCGCGTTGGGAGTGTCATCAATGAGGACTGTAACGCCCGTAGCCGCTTCGAAGGCACGTATATTTCGTCCTTCACGCCCAATAATCCTGCCTTTCAAGTCATCCCCAGTCAGAGCCACCGTCGATGTAGTGCAATCAAAAGTGTGTTCGCCTGCGTATCTTTGAATTGCCAAGCTGATTATTTTGCGAGCTTCCGTTTCTGCATCCCGCTTGGCGTCCTCCATGATATGCCGACTCAGTTCTTGAGCATCTTTCAGACTTGCATGTTCAACTTCTTTCAGAAGGATCTCGCGTGCTTCGGTCTCGCTGAGCCTTGCGATCGCCTCCAGTTTTTCCCTGCCCTGGGTCATCTGATCCTTGAGCGTGGATTCCTGGTCTTTCAGGCGTTCCTGTTGGTCGATAATACTGGAATGCTGACTTTGGAGCATTTGCTCCTGTTTCACCAGGCCTTCAAGTTGACGATTGATCAATGATTCACGCTCATTGAGCCGGGTTTCTTTGTGAGTGGCTTCGGAGCGCAGGCTTTTGATCTCATCTTCGGCTGTTGATTTCATTGCCAGGGTCTTGGATTCGGCGCTTTCTTTCGCGCTGGAAAGCAAATCATCAGCATCGACCTTTGCTTGCTGCAAAAGTGATACCCTGTCTTGCTGACATATCCGCTGCTGGCGTTGAGTCCAGAAATAGCAGCATATGCAACCCAAGAGTGAACCTACCGCAAGCCCAAGCAGTGATCCCGAATTCCAAACGGCAAATAACATGACACGGTCACCCTTCAATCAAAGGCTTTCGCCACGATCGATGGAGTGATGATCCAATCCATTTTCTGATCCAAAGTTTCGTGAGGAACCGACTCCAACCATTGGTGATTCAAGGCGACTCCAAAACGGACACCATCGAGCTTCGCCAGCAATCGGTCATAAAAACCTTTTCCCCTGCCCAGACGCCATCCGTGACTATCAAACGCCAAACCCGGTATTAAGGTCAAGTCCATGTGTGACGTATTCACGATTGAGCATCTGGGATTCGGTTCAAGAATTCCGAATTTCCCTGGAATTAAATCGTATTTTAAATCCCGGATGAGCACTGGGCTGTAGGTTTTGGATTCCGACTGATATTGTGGCAGATAGAGATTTTTTCCACGCTCCAAAATATCTTGAAGCAATGGAAAGATGTCCGGCTCATCTCTCATCGGCATGAATCCAAGTAACGACTGTGACTCATTCCAACATGGATGATGTCTTATTTTCTGGACGATTTCTCTTGATTGCTGCAGTTTTTCTGTGCCCCTAAGTTCTTTGTTTTTAGCATTTTGAGACAATCTAAGCAGTTCTTTTCTTTGGGAGATATGCTCGCCTTTTTCGGCAGAATCGTTTGAGTTTTTGAACATATCCTGAAAAATCACCTTCCTTTTTGAACACGCCTCAGAGCATCGCAGTCGGAGATCAATCTGACATAACCTCAAATAGCAAAAAAGCATGAATAACTTCTACAAATCCACTCTAATGGCTGCCTAACTCTTTTTTAACGGTTCAAATCTCGCTCTACAAGCCAATGAGCATGATGAAAAATCGAACCGAAAAGCGCACCTGTAAGAAATGAAAAAGAAAGTTGGTGATATACGTGCGAAAGCGGCAGATATCAAATCTCACGGTAAACATGAAGCAGTCGAGGAGGTGATTCATGAATCCAGGGAACTTTATCAGCAATTTAAGAAGCAATCCAAAGTATCTGAGCATCGCATGAATCGCGAACAACATGCAATGGATCGACTTCATGCTACTCGACAAAAATTGCATGCAATGGAAGAACGCATGGATCATCTCATGCATGAGGGAAAAGTTGAGGAAGCTGAAGAATTACACCGTCGTATCCGGAAACTTACCGCCGAAGTGGAAGCACATCGCGAAAGAAAAGAATCTGAGCGCGAAGACCATGGTCACAAGCGCGGCCATAGAGCATTCCGCGAACAAGATGAAGAGAACGCTCACCGTTCTGAAAAAAGGGACGGTGAGCGTCACGACAGAAAGGATATTCCACACGAAGATCACATTCACAGCGCCATCGAGCATTTGCATGCTGCTGGCTGGCATGACATGGCAGAGCATCTCGAACAAGAATTACACCAGCGCATGGAGCATCAAAGGCAACATGATGATCATTCGTTCAATAGTCAAATGCGCCAACTGATGGAAGGTGTCGAACACCCGCTCAATGCGGTTCGGGAGCAGGTGGAATACATGGAGCGTGCCCTTGAAGAATCGGCCCATCGAATGGAATTATTGGAAAAACGAGTGCGAGAGTCCCACTCACGACGCAATGAATTTCCAGCCCTCGAATCAGGCCTCATGTTTGCCGATCGTTTTCATTTTCGCGCTCAGGCTCACGTGTAGCGGTTGCGTCTGGCCCTGCCTGATCCCATTGGCTGGAAATCCCTTAGCAGTCGAAATACACTTCAGGCAGCATTTCATTGAGGATCATGGCTTTGTTGGCCATTTTCACTTCACCTTTCCTGTGTCTGCCGAATGTCCAGATCAGGCCTGTTGGTCCCAGCCCGAGTAAGGGCATGCAGCATGAATGGCTTGGTGTATTGACAAGATCATGTTCTGTGGCTGTTCAAATTTCTTAATTGCTTTGACGCAAACTTGTCTATCACCTACTTTTAAGCGCTTGTCGCCGGTTCCTCGAGCCAGGCGCAATTGATGCAAATACGCTTTATTCAACCCAATGATTGGATCGGTAAAATCACTTTTTAAGAAAATTTTTGGAACATCTAATGACCGCGAAGTTCGCAAGTTTAGTCAGCTTGTCCCAAAAATTAATGAGATCGAAACGTCCCTTGAGAATGCGTCTGATGACGAGCTCAGGCAGAAGACCGCAGATTGGAAGGCAAAGCTCTCCAAGATTCAGGACAATGATCAGCTCGCGAAGGAGCTTGAGGAAATAATGCCTGAGGCCTTTGCTGTGGTGAAGAGCGTCTGTCGTCGTCTTTGTGGTCAAGATGTTATCGTTCGCGGGCACCCCATTCGTTGGGATATGATTCCTTTCGACGTGCAGCTTATTGGCGGGATGGCCCTGCACACAGGCAAAATTGCTGAAATGGCCACAGGTGAAGGTAAAACACTCGTTGGAACCTTGCCAGTGTATCTTAATGCGCTCACCTGTCGAGGAGTGCATGTGGTGACTGTAAATGATTACCTTGCTGCGCGTGACAGCGACTGGATGGGAGCAGTCTACAAGTTTCTTGGCCTGAGTGTCGGTTGTATCGTGCATGACCAACCACCTGCCCTGCGTCGTGAGCAATACAACTGTGACATCACCTACGGGACCAACTCTGAATTTGGTTTTGACTATCTGCGTGACAACGGGATGGCGACCAGTGTGGATGAACAGGTTCAACGGAGTCATTACTTTGCAATTGTTGATGAAGTTGATTCCATTCTGGTGGATGAAGCCAGAACACCTCTGATCATCAGTGGTCCTGCAGTGGTCAATAATGATCACAGCTACGATCAGATTAAACCGGTGATTCAATCATTGGTGGCCCGTCAGCAGAAACTTTGCGATCAGTTCCTGAAAGGGGCCGAGGATGTGCTCGAGAAGTTGAATTCAGAAGAGGGTGCTGCCGCAGAAATTAAGGAAGAGCTCCAGGATGAACTGGGGCTGCTCCTCTACAAAGCCAAGCTTGGACAACCGAGATCAGATCGACTCCTAAGGATTCTGGAAAATCCGGATAATATCCGTCTGATGAACAAGGCTGAGTCGACCCTGCACACCGACCAGACCAAAAAACAACTCTACGCGCAGAAAGAGGAGTTGTTTTTTGCGATGGATGAAAAAAGTCACGACGCTGATTTGACTGAAAAAGGCCGTGGCTTTCTTAGTCCTGATGACAAGGATGCCTTTGTGTTGCCCGATTTGACCGAGATTTATCACGAAATAGATTCCGATCAAGCGCGTGATGTCAAGCAGCGCATGGATGCCAAGACAAAAGCGCAGGGAGACTTTGAAAAGAAAGCGCAGCGCATCCACACTATCTCTCAGCTGCTCAAGGCGTATTGCCTTTACCAAAAGGATGTTCAATACGTTGTGCAAAACAACGAAGTTGTTATCGTCGACGAAAATACGGGGCGCATGATGACCGGGCGTCGTTGGAGCGATGGCTTGCATCAGGCGGTGGAAGCCAAAGAGGGGGTTGAAATCAAGCGCGAAACTCAGACTTACGCTACTATCACCATCCAGAATTACTTCCGCATGTATACCAAACTCGCTGGTATGACGGGTACTGCGGAGACTGAAGCAAGTGAATTTCTTGATATCTACAAATTAGGAGTGTTGGTGATCCCGACCAACCGGCCCGTTGCTCGAAACGATTCGAACGATTCCGTCTACAAAACCCGTCGTGAAAAATACCAGGCGGCAGCCTTGGAAATTAAAGAAATCCACCAACAAGGTCGCCCTATTCTGGTTGGAACCATATCCGTTGAAGTAAGTGAATTGATTTCAAAGCAACTCAAAAAAGAGGGGATTATTCACGCTGTTCTAAACGCCAAATACCACCAGCAAGAAGCAGAAATCATCACGCGCGCGGGGCAACGAGGAGGAGTCACGATTGCCACCAATATGGCAGGTCGCGGTACAGACATTAAGCTTGGTCAGGGAGTTGCAGATCTGGGGGGGTTGCATGTCATTGGCACAGAACGGCATGAATCACGTCGTATTGATCGGCAGTTGCGAGGTCGTTGTGCGCGACAGGGTGATCCGGGTTCATCTCACTTCTTCATTTCGCTGGAGGATGACCTCATGCGTTTGTTCGGTTCTGACCGAATCGTGAAAGTCATGGAGCGAGTGGGGCTTGAAGAAGGTCAGGAGTTGGAACATCCGCTGTTGAACCGATCAATCGAGACTGCTCAAAAGCGAGTCGAGCAGCACAACTTTCAAATTCGAAAACGCACATTGGAATACGATGATGTGATGAACAAGCAGCGTGAAGTCATTTACGGTTTCCGCAATGAAGTGCTTGAATCGAACAATGTTCAGGATCAGTTGATGGATATCATGGAAGAGGTCACTGTTCAAAAAGTGCACCAATTTTCATCTTCCAACGAAGACATTCGTGATTGGAACCTGCGTGCCCTTCTCGATTGGGTAAATCTTAATTTCCCTCTGGGGATGCCCGAGGAAGAACTTATTCAGGCCGGTGACACAGGCAAAGATGAACCGGTCTCAGGGAGTTTATATGATGGCATGAGCCCAGCGCAATTTGCTGTCGCTGCCTTTGTTTCGGACAATGTGCGCAAGGCCTACGAATTAAAAATCAGCGTTGAAAATGAAGATGCTCTGAAATCGATGGAACGCTTCACCATTCTGGGTGCGATCGACAAGCTTTGGCAGGAGCACCTCTACAGCATGGATGGTTTGCGCAACAGCATTGGTCTCCGCGCCTATGGTCAAAGAGATCCTTTGATCGAATACAAGAGTGAAGCATTCAAGATCTTTGATGAACTCATGGTGAATATCAAAACCGAGATTTGTCACAATATTTTCAGAAGCGCATCCAGCCTGATGGCTTTTCAGCAATTCCTGAGTAAGTTGCCCCAGCGAACGCACCATCAGGAAACGACAGCATTTGAAAAGCAGGAAATGAAAGATAAAAAGGGCAGCGAAGTCGTAAGTGAGGTCAACGAGGCCATTGCCAAGGCAACTCCGGTTCGCAGTGGGCCTAAAGTGGGGCGTAATGATCCATGTCCCTGCGGTAGCGGAAAAAAATACAAGCAATGTTGTGGTAAGTTGTAAAATTTCTTGAGGTTCACAATGGAGCAAGTCGTTAGCTTCATTCAACTGAATGGTATTTTTCCAATCTTTCTATCCCATTTTGGAGTGAATGAACGAAAGCGATAAAAAAAAAGACCCACTGGGTGCATTTTAGCTTTATCGATAACGTTGCGGAAGTATTTGCTTCAATCTAGCTTTCTTGTGTGGCTTTACTCTTAAACAGAGCGATTGCCAAACTGAGCGCTGCACTTCATCTGGTAAGTGAGACTAAAATCCGCTTGCAGAGGTAGAATGAATGCTTGAAAATGTAAATCTTTGAGAGATCTTAAGGTCAACTTGGCATGAGAATAAAGGCTGATCTACTCTTTTCGCAAATTTAAATTATGGCAAATCAAACAACCGTGTCTAACACAAATGCCGCCAGTGGCGGGACTTCCCCCGAAAGCGGGGAAGGAAGCAAGCCAAAATACCCCGGCATTCGACTGACTTGCAACGGTAATCAACTTGTTA
>ERZ1049444.2619-NODE-2619-length-11725-cov-4.132134_pt1 | contig 11725 bp, 10 predicted proteins | sample MGYA00383101_ERZ1049444 | MGnify/ENA primary metagenome ERZ1049444 (study PRJEB29581, sample SAMEA5548371) | metagenome | biome: marine; feature: coastal; material: water | depth 50 m | study: Short-term variability in the microbial, nano- and picoplankton...
GGGGTCATGCCCCTTCTTGCGGATCAACTCGGCTATATCAAACGCCGCGGCCGCGCGGATGGTAGCGGGTCCAATGACCTGTTCTTTTGGCACGGCAGCTCCCGGTAAATCGTGTCTCAGCCCGTCCACTGGGCATCGACAAGGGTAAAATGAAATCTCAGAACCACAAGATGATACCAAATAACAATCAACGGGAAAAGAACGCGTCCATACTGTGACCCAGAAGTACATATAACATACAAGAGGAGTTATCATGCATTCCGAGAAACTTTTTAGAAAACTACCGATCACGGCTGCGGTGGGTGCAGCTTTGATTTCCATGAGCAGCAGTGCCCAGGTGATGGAAGAGGTGATAGTGACTGCCCAGAAGCGCCAGCAGAGTGTGCAGGATGTGGGCATTACCATCAACGCCTACAGCGGCGAAACTCTGGAAGCTGCGGGCATCACCAGCTCGAATGAACTGGGCGCCATCACGCCCAACCTAGAAATTCGCTCTCCCGCGGGTGAGGGTGGCGTGGCAACTATCTTTATCCGAGGCGTGGGTCTGAATGATTTTGCTATCAATAACTCTGGGCCTGTTGGCTTCTACATAGATGATGTCTATACAGGCTCCAGCAACGCCCAGGTAACCACCATGTTTGATGTGGAGCGCGTTGAAGTTCTTAAAGGTCCCCAGGGTACCCTGTTCGGCCGCAATACCACCGGCGGTGCCCTCCATATCCTTTCCCGTAGGCCGACGGAGGAAACCGAGGGCTTTGCCAAACTGACGGTGGGCCAGTGGGACAACACGGGTGAGATGCTGTACAAACTCGAAGGTGCTGTGTCAGGATCGCTTGGCGATAATCTAAAAACACGCTTGGCCTTTGTTCAAGCGGAGTCGAATGGCTCTATGACTAACAGTCATACCGGTGACAGGGTCGAGAAAAAAAATCAGGCTGCCCGTCTACAAGTGGACTGGCAGGCATCCGAGACGGTTAATCTTCTGTTCAACCTGAATGGTAGTCGCAATGACTCCGATGCTGACCTGTATGGCACGACTGTGGATAAGGAATTTTACGAGAGTCCCTCCTCATCTAACATATTCCTGGATGTTGAACAATTTGGTGCCTCCGTGAAGCTTACTTGGGACGTGAACGACAGCATGACGTTCACCTCGATTACCGGCTATCAGGATATGGACAAAGAACATATTGAAGATGCTGACATGAACGCCTTTGTCGGTATCGAACCCTTCTACGCGCCAGAGACAGAATTGTTTTCGCAGGAGTTCCAACTGTCGGGGAAAGCGGAGCGCTTGAACTGGATCGCCGGCCTGTATTACATGCAAGAGAAGAACGATTTTTCGCTAAACCTGTTCACGAGTGCGCAGCTGACCGGGCTGTACGTTTTAACAGCCGGTATGTGCGACGAGCGCTCCCCGAGCTCCGACCCGGTCGGTTGCTACTACTTCACCATTTTTGATGGTGGTTTTGGAACTTTCACCTATGACAACGAGCAGAAGTTAGAGACAGTGGCCTTGTTCGGCCAGACCGAGGTAGAACTGAACGACCAATTTACCCTTACTGTGGGAGCCCGTTATACCGATGTCAGCACGGACTTCCAAAACAATTCTTTGCTGTATGAGAATGGTTCTTTATACATCCAGGGAGCCCTGGGTATCGGTGCACAGGGCTTGCCCTGGAGCACCCCGAAACTGAACCAGGATCAGGGTGCCTCCTCAGGCAAGTTGGCCCTGAACTATTACGCCAACGAGGACATAATGTTATATGGCAGTGTGTCCCGTGGTTTCAAATCAGGAGGGTTTAACGGAAACTTCTACTTCAACCCCGAGGGCTATTACTCCGATGCCGATCAGAATATCGGCTTAGGTTTGGCTCCGCAGTCACCAGAGTACGATGATGAAACCCTGACCGCCTATGAGTTGGGTTTGAAATCCACCTTGCAGAACGGAGACATGACATTCAATGCTGCCGTGTTTTTCTATGACTACCAAGATGCACAAATCTTCAATAACTTGACAGACCCCATTTTCGGCCTGCCGTCTCAATCCATTTCCAATGCCAAAGAAATGGAGCTGTGGGGTCTGGATGCGGATGTGGTGTGGCACCCGGCAGATGGTTTGACCCTGCGAGGGGCCGTCGGTTACCTTGACTCAGAATTTGTGGAGGCCAGCCTGTTCGATAGCCTGGGCAATGAAGCAGTGCTGGATGGTGAACGTCCGCAGAACTCACCAGAGTGGAGTGCCAGTCTACTGGCGCATTATGAGTGGTCTTTCGGCGGCGGCACAATGACTGCCCAGGCGGACATGTCCTACACGGATGAAATACTGTTCAGCAATGGCTTGCTGGTGGACGATGGCCAGGGCGGGCTGGTGTATGATCGCAACGGGCAGCTGGGAGAAGATGCCGTGACCTTGTGGAACGCGCGATTGTCCTGGCGCAGCAGTGCCAATACTATCGAAGTTGCCGCTTGGGGACGCAACATCACTGATGAGGAATATAGGAGCAATATGTTTGAATTGACCGACACTATAGGTGCCGACCAGGTCGTGCGCGGCATGCCACGCTCCTTTGGATTTGATGTCAGTTACCACTTCTGACGCAGTGGCGCTGGCCCAGGAGGCCGGATCCCTATTCGAGCAAGGCCGCGGTACGCAGGCTGCTGGCGTCATGGCGAAAGCCCTGGTGCTGGACCCGAACAACACACGTTTCAACGTCGACATGGGCCATATTCTGGTTCGCATTGGTGATTTGCAGGGTGGTCTCGCCTATGCCCGCAGGGCTAAGGAAATTGGTCGGTTGACCATCCCAGGATGGAACACGGTGGCCTATATCGCCACCACGGCCGGTGATCACCGCCTAGCCCATCAGATCTATTCACGCCTGCTGAAGGTAGAGGAGAAAACACCGGCACTATGCAGCCGCCTCGGCTCCACCCACCTGTTTTTCGGTGAGGTGGACAAGGCAGTTGAATATTACGACCAGGCGATAGCACTGGATCCGGGCTACGCGATGGCGTACTGGCTGCGTTCCGGCGCCCGGCGCGCAACCAACGACCAGAATACCCTCGACCAATTGCAGGAAGCACTGGCGAGTCACGTCAAGGTGGCGGATGAACACTATCTCCGTTTTGCCCTGTTCAAGGAACTGGAAGACCTGGGCGAGTACGATCAGGCCTTCGGCGAGCTAAAGTTGGGCTGCCCGCTGGTGCGAAAGACGACGCCCTATGATGCGGGTACCGATCGTGCCTTGTTCGATGCGATAATAAGATATTGTGATACCGCATTTTTACAGGGTTCCAACGAGAGCTATTCGTCCGACGAGCCGATCTACATCCTGGGCATGCCACGTACTGGTACGACACTGATAGACCGGGTACTCGAGTTCTATCCGCAGATTGCCTCAGCCGGGGAAACCTATGCTGTGCGTTCAGCTATCAAACACGCCCTCAAGGCACCATTGGAAGCGCCGTTCACACCTGCGATGATCCAGGCGTGGCCGACCATGGACCTGGCGCGGGTCGGCGAACTCAGCGTGCAGATGACCCAGCCGCTCACCGGGCACACCGCTCATTATATCGACAAGTTCCCGCCCAATTTCCTGTATCTCGGTGTAATGGCAAAGGCCCTGCCCAACTGCAGGATTGTGCACCTGACCCGCAACCCCATGGACACCTGTTTCAGCAATCTCAAGCAGTTATTCGCCCCAGGGATTTTTCCGCACTCCTACGATCAGCAAAACATGACCAACTACTACCTGTTGTACCGGCAGTTGATGGCCCACTGGTGTGAGCAGCTTGGCGATCGCATCTTGCACGTCGACTATGACAAATTCGTCGGCGACCCACGAAGCGAGGCGCAACGCCTGGTAGCGCACTGCGGCCTGGTGTGGGATGAACGCTGCCTCCAGATCGAGCAGCGTAACACCGCAGTGGCCACTGCCAGCATGGCGCAGGTTCGTGAGCCCATTTATCAGTCTTCCAGAGAGCGCTGGCGCTGCTATGAACGTCACCTGCAACCTATGCGTGAACAGTTACAGGCATGTGTCACTCCGGCCTGATCCAGTCGCCTCCAATCTGTTCAGGTAACCTCTGAAAACAATTCATTGATACCTAAGGATAAGCACCTCTCGGCTGTCCGCGTGCACACTATCGGCATCCAGTCGATAAATAAAAGAGTTAATGGTATGGGATCACAGAAATTTTATTCTCTGTCCCCAGATGAGCAGCTCGAAACTCTGGCACGCAAGGCGCTTGATAGCTGGGGGCTGGCTCGCAAGAGTGTCGATGAGGCGGGGTCCTCCGATCTGGAATCAGAACCCAGACGGAAACGCGCATCGACAATATACTGCACAGCCTGGACTGATATCATTAACTAAACACCAGACATTAACCCGAGAGTAACCGATGTTTTCATTAGAAGGTAAAAAAGCGTTTATCACAGGCGGCACCTCCGGCATCGGTCGTGCAGTGGCGGAACGTTTCATCAAGGCTGGCGCGGAGGTCGTGATCGTGGGTCGTCGCGAGGAAGGCGTATCAATCGCCAAGGATATCGGCGCCACTTTCTACCAGGCCGATGTCACCCAGGAAGAGAAGTTGATCGCTGCACTGCAGCATGCAGAGCAGCAACTCGGTAAGCTGGACATCCTAATCAATAATGCCGGCCTGGATAATAATGGGCCCCTGATCGAAGAGCAGGATCTGACCGAACTGAGACGATGCTTTTCACTCAACTTTGACGCCATGTATGCTCTTTTTATTCACGGCCCAAAACACATGAGTGATGGCGGTTCCATCGTAGTCACTTCATCGGTGGCCGGTGGCTTTGTGGACCTGCCGACCTACAGCCAGTACTCAGCCAGCAAGGCTGCGCTTACTAGCCTTGTGCGGAGCGCCGCCCTGGAGTTGGCGCCCCGTAGCATCCGCGTCAATGCCATTTGTCCAGGCTCCATCGAGAGCGAAATGCTGCCGGCAGATCATCCGGAAATCCCGTTGGTCGAAGTTCTCTGCCCTCTGTCACGTATTGGTACGCCGGACGATGTGGTGGGTTTATATCACTTCCTGGTAGCCGATGAGTCCCGCTACATTACCGGGCAAAAAATCGCGGTGGACGGTGGCGTTTCTGCCGGCATTAGTCTGGGTGTTATGACCGCAATCGAGACCAGCTTGAGTACTTGAAAGTGTCACCGTGCGAACTCCAAGACAGTCGCCAGCGAAACCGATGACATCGGGGGCCTAATGAATATTTGGTGGTCAGGGATTTTGGCAAAATCAGATTGGAAGGTGTTATCCACCTGGAACGAAATTTTTTAAATGGGAATTGAAATGCGTCAATCAGAACACTACATACTGGCCATAGACTTGGGCACCGGTGGACCCAAGGTCTCACTGGTTGGACAGCGCGGTGATATTGCAGCCAGCCAGATTGAATCGGTGGATGTCCAGTTGTTGCCCAAAGGCGGAGCAGAGCAAAATCCGGCGCAAATATGGAATGCCATCAAAACGGCTTGTAAAGGGGTGATCGGTTCATCGGGGCTTCCGGCAGAGGCCATTATTGGCGTGATCTGCTGCAGTCAATATGTCTCCATTGTGCCAGTGGACGAAAATGGCCAGCCACTGATGAATATGATCCTTTGGATGGATCGACGCGGAAATCAGCATCATGTGGCCTTGCATAAGGAACATCCCGATGCACTGGAAATCTGGTCTGAGATTCACGGTATGCCGCCACTTCCCGGGGGGACCGACTCTCTGGCACATATGCGTTGGATTAAGTTCGACTGCCCTGACATCTACGCCCGCACAGACAAATTCCTCGAGCCTATGGATTATGTCAACCTGCGGTTTACCGGACGGCCAGCAGCCACTCAATGTACGGCCTTTCCCATGTTGTTAACCGACAACCGGACACTCAATGCTACAGACTATGATGCCGAGTTGGTTCGCCGCTCGGGAATCGATGCAGTCAAGCTACCGGAGCTGATTCCCGTCGACGGGGAAGTGGGCACCGTGTTGCCAGAAGTGGCCTCTGAGCTGGGTCTATTGCCGTCCACCAAGGTATTCGCCGGTATCAACGATACTCAGGCTGGAGCCGTGGGAACAGCGACATTCGAGGGCAGTCATGCCGGTATCTGTGTGGGAACCACCAGTGTCATGTTGGCTGATGTTGATTTTAAAGGCACCGATTCCGAACACATGATTTTCAGTGTTCCAGGCGCCATTCCCAATCACTACACTGTGATGGCCGAAAATGGTCTGGGCGGTAAAGTCGTGGAGCATTTTCTGGAAAATATTGTATTTCCTGACGACGATTTTGGTAACAACAGCAGTGATGAGTGCTTCAGTGCATTGGAAAAAGTGGTGAGTAGTTCTCCTCCTGGTAGTAAAAATCTACTGTTTCTCCCGTGGTTGAGCGGTGCCTTCGCGCCTGCGGAGGATGAGAATATGCGCGGCGGTTTCCTCAACATGTCCTTGGAAACGACTCGCGCCGATATGGCCCGGGCTGTGCTGGAAGGGGTTGCTTTCAATTTTCGTTGGCTATTGCCGGCAGTGGAATCTTTCGCCGATAAGCACTTCGACTTTTTTATGTTCAGTGGTGGTGGCGCCATGTCAAATACGTGGCCGCAAATCTTGGCTGATATATTAGAGCGCCCTGTTCATCAGATGAGCGATCCACGCAAGGTGAATACCCGTGCAATTGGCTTGCTCGGCTTTGTGCATCTCGGCCAATTGTCACTGGAGGAACTGGCCAAGCTCTGCAGTGTCAATCAGGTTTTTGAGCCGCGCGTAGAATACCAAGCCCGCTACAACCTGCTATTCGACCAATTTATTCAAGCCTACAAACAAAATCAGCCTATCTTCGCGGCTTTGAATCAATAGGAGTAGCAGTATGCAATCAATCAGCGACGTGGATGAGCATTTAGAAACAGCTAGACAGATTGTGGAAGAGGCCGGTGGAATTGCGTTGAGTTATTTTCGTCAGCCGCTGAAGGTGGAAAACAAACTGAAAGGTAATCTGTTTGATCCAGTGACCCAGGCCGACCGTGAGGTGGAGGCCTATATCCGGGGAAAGCTCAGCGCTTTCTTTTCCGCCGACACCATTATCGGCGAAGAAGAGGGGACGAGTGGCGGTGGGGGCGACCGCTGCTGGGTGATCGACCCCATCGATGGTACCCGGGCTTTTATTAGCGGTGTGCCCGCCTGGGGAATATTGTTGGGATTAATTGATAACAACCGCTGCATCGGCGGGATTATGCATCAACCTTATCTGGGTGAAACTTTTGTCGGTAGCGACACGGGTGCCTGGATGATACATAACAACGACCGCATTCCTCTGCAAAGCTGCCAGAAAGTGAGACTTGGGCAAGCGAGACTTTATTGCACTCACCCGGATATGTTCCAACAGCCAGCAGATTTGGAAAGCTTCCAGCGGGTGGCCCGGGCCAGTTGCTTGATGCGTTATGGCGGGGACTGTTACTCCTACTGTCTGCTAGCCCTTGGGCAAATTGACCTAGTTATTGAAGGCAGCCTTCAACCCTACGACATCCTCCCCCTGATTCCCATTATTGAAGGAGCCGGGGGTATTGTGACGGATATCCGGGGAAACCCACCGATGGAAGGGGGACTGGTTATTGCGGCCGCCAACGAAGCATTACACGCAAAGGCCTTGGCGCTAGTACAGGGTAACTAACCGATATTATTTTGCAACAGATTATACAGACAAACATTTTTAACAGGAGGCACCGTGATGTCAACCGAAGATAACAGTGTATTTGGAACTATGTTCCCCTATGCGGAGCGCTATGGGATAACCCGGAGATTTCCCGAACAGGGTATGCCACGAGAAAAGATTCTGGAAGAAATCAAGCATATGGCCACCGAGGAGGACAATTTTTGGCAGGCCGGGCAATGTTCAGGCACGATGTATTGCGGTGAGATTGAGCATTATGAATTCCTAAATAAAGCGTATGCCCCATTCTCCCATGTCAATGCATTGCAACGTGATATATGTCCCAGCCAGACACGCTTTGAATCAGAGATCGTGGCCATGACGTTGGATATGATGCACTCTGAGGCGGTGAAGTCTCACTATCCAAACGAAAAGCCCTGTGGGGCTGTAGGGTTTGGTGGTACGGAAAGTATTGTTAATCCGCTACTGGTTTACCGGGATAAATACCGTGAAGAGCGCGGCATTACCGAGCCCGAAATCATTATGCCCAGCACTGCGCACCCGGCCTTTAATAAGGGCGCGCACTTGTTTGGTATTAAGGTTATTACTGCACCGATAGACCCGGAAACCACCCAGGTAGATATTGAATTTGTTGCTTCGCACATCAACGCCAATACCATTGCTTTAGTGGGGTCGGCGGGCAACTACCCTTACGGCACCATTGATCAAATAGACAAACTCTCCGAGTTGGCGGTCGGGCACGATATCGGCTTGCATGTGGACGCTTGTCTTGGCGGTTTCATTCTCCCTTGGGGTGAGTTGTTGGGTTACAGTATTCCCGCATTTGATTTCCGTCTGCCAGGAGTTACCTCTATCTCCGCCGATACGCACAAATTCGGTTATGGGCTCAAAGGCACCTCAGTCGTTCTCTACCGCAACAAATCACTGCGTAATAGACAATTTTATCTACTGCCCGATTGGCAAGGCGGCTTGTACGCCTCGCCGGGAATCAGTGGTAGCCGTTCAGGCGGGCTGGTCGCAGCTACCTGGGCCTCTATGAAGAGTCTGGGTAAAAAGGGCTATCTAAAATATGCCAAAGCGATTTTTGAAACGGCTTTCGTTATGCAAGATGCCATCAAAAGTCTGCCAGAGTTGCGATTGATGGGGGCACCGACTTTCTGCTTCTCCTTTACCTCGGATGAATTTGATATTTACCACGTCAATGACTTTATGAAAAGTAAGGGTTGGCGTTTTAACGGTCAACAGTTTCCCAATGCAATTCACATGTGTGTGACGCGTCCACAGACACAGCCGGGTGTAACAGAGAAGTTCGCCAGGGATCTAAATGAAGCGGTGGAGTACGCCAAGCAGCCACCGCAACCAGTGCCGCAAAGTGGTGCCATGTATGGGGGTGCAGGTGCGACAGACATTGGGCTCGTTGAAGAGGTTTTGGTCGGCGCCCTCAGTGCCAGTTTGGATTTACCTGAAGAATAAATATACCGGAGATTGTGTTCATGCGCACGACAGCAGAAATCAAAGCCAAGCTGGGAAAAGAAAGTATCGACTATATTAAAGTGGGTGTTTTCGATATGGATGGCATCTTGCGGGGAAAACATATAAAAAAAGAAAAGTTCTTCTCTGCAATGGAAGAGGAACTGGAATTTTGCGATGTGGTGTTGGGGCTGGAAGTTCAAATTAGGAGTAGTGTCTGAAAAATTGAATTGGCAGACAATGTAGAAGTGAAAGCATGCGTTGATGTCTCGTTTGGGTATCGCCAAATTATGTGACGTCAGCCCATATGGGGCCACTAACACTAAATGCTAAGAGACACTTCTGCTCATTGGCACTCCAGTCTATCCTGCCCGCAGGTGCCTGAGCCACGCAGACGTGCATAGATAAATCTTTAAAATGCAAAGTCAGCACATTGAACCAGAGAAAGGTACAAAACCTGAGATTAGCAGGATAGGCTGGAGCAACAATCACTATAGGAAATAGGTAGGTCTACTTTTAATAAAGCTATTTTGAAAAAACTCAAAAAAGTCGCCAACTTCTCCACGCCGCTGAGCAAGGCGTTAGCTATCTAAAGGAGTATTGATGCTAGATTATATAATCGAAAATAAAGAGGAAGATAGGAAGTATAAACCACATTTTCCGAAGAAGGCCCATGTACGGTGACTGCTGAAGCTCATTCAAATGTAGATCACAGTGGTTTGGTGATCCTCTAGTTGAACCTTAATCCTTTGCCTACATCACCAACCAGGCCCTCCTGCCATCTTGCTCCTCTCGCTTAGAGAAACTATGATAACAGGTGAACTTAAGAGCCAAGTCGATAAAATTTGGGAATCATTTTGGACGGGTGGCATTAGCAACCCATTGACGGTAATTGAACAATTTACTTTTTTGCTGTTCTTACGCCGTGTTGATGAACGGCAGTTGTTGGAAGAAAAGAAGGCCAATATGATTGGCGTGCCTGTAGCAAACCCACTGTACAAAGATGAGCATAAAAAGTTTCGTTGGCACAGCTTTAAAGACAAAGATCCTGAAGTGATTTATAACCTGTTCACCATGCCGCAAGTAGACAGCGACAATTTAACGGGGTGCTCTGCTGAGTCCCCCTAATTCAACAGATATTTTTTGCGATAAAAGTTAAACAAATATTAAAAGGCAATGAAAAATGATAAATCCAAGAGACGTTAAAACCATAGAAGATGCCAAGAGCATTATCGAAGAGCGTGGCCTCACTCATATCAAAGTAGGAATTTTTGACATCGACGGTGTCATGCGTGGAAAATACATGAGTAAGGAGAAGTTCTTTTCCTCTCTTGAAAGCGGTTTTGCCTTCTGCGACGTGGTGGTAGGCTGGGATTGTAAAGACCAAGCATACGATAATATCACATTTACGGGATGGCATACTGGATACCCTGACGCCCCAGTCCGCATTATCCCTGACACCTGTCGAGAGATCCCTTTCGAAGACGGTATGCTGTTATTTATTGGTGAGTTTGAAGACAAGGCCGCAGAGATTTGCCCGCGTAATTTACTCAAGCGAGTGATCAAGCGAGCCGAAGATATGGGCTTTGACGCCTTTGCTGCTCTCGAATATGAGTTTTTTGTATTTAAAGAAACGCCAGAAAGTGCTCGAGAGAAGGGTTTTAAAAACTTGGAACCTTTGACTCCTGACTGGTTTGGCTACTCGGTCTTACGCAGTTCAGTACATTCTGATCTCTATAAACAAATTCTTGATATGTCTGAAAAAATGGACTTCCAAATTGAAGGACTTCACACCGAAACCGGACCTGGCGTACTTGAAGCCGCGATTGGTGTCGACACCGCAGCAAATGCCGCTGACAAAGGGGCATTGTTCAAGACGTTCATGAAGGTATTAGCGCAGCGCAACGACTTAATGGCAACCTTTATGGCGAAATGGTCAATAGATTACCCGGGTCAGAGTGGCCATATCCATATTTCTCTGAATAATCGAGATGGCTCTGGTTCTGCTTTTTATGATCCGAAACAGCAACACAACATGAGTAAGATTCAACGCCATTTCTTAGCCGGCCAGCAACGTTTGATGCCAGAATTTTTGAGCCTTATTGCACCAACCATCAACAGTTATACTCGCCTCATTCCAGGAGCCTGGGCACCTACTGATGCGACCTGGGGAGTGGAAAACCGCACCACAGCGCTACGGGTTATTCCTGGAAGTGCAAAATCACAACGAGTTGAATACCGTCTCGGCTCTGCTGACGGCAACCCTTACCTAACCTTAGCGGCAGCGTTAGCGTCGGGACTTTACGGCATCATGAATGAATGGGAGCCAGAAGAGCAGGTCAAAGGAAACGCTTATGAACAACAACATCCTGAGCATCTAAAGCTGGCCACCACCTTGTGGGATGCGGCGCAACGTTTGAAAGGTTCTGACGCGGCCAGAGAGCTGTTTGGTGATACTTTTGTTGACCATTTTGCCGCTTCAAGAGAGTGGGAAGAACGTGAATATCGCAAACATGTCTCCGATTGGGAGATGGACCGTTACTTTGAAATTATCTAAACAATGCAGCT
>ERZ1049444.2622-NODE-2622-length-11719-cov-7.211248_pt1 | contig 11719 bp, 12 predicted proteins | sample MGYA00383101_ERZ1049444 | MGnify/ENA primary metagenome ERZ1049444 (study PRJEB29581, sample SAMEA5548371) | metagenome | biome: marine; feature: coastal; material: water | depth 50 m | study: Short-term variability in the microbial, nano- and picoplankton...
CTTGATAGTTATGGATAAGAAGTGGCTCCTCCATAATTTGTAAGATGCTTAATCGAGGGTTTAGGGAAGCATAAGGATCTTGAAAAATCATCTGAATATCTTTTCTAATACTCTTTAATTTCTCCCCTTCAATGCTCAGCAAATCAATACCGTCGAACTTAACGCTGCCTTTATCAAGATTTACAAGACGAACTAAACTTTTAGCAAGTGTTGATTTTCCACTACCCGATTCGCCTACGACGGCCATCGTCGTCCCTTGGTTAATAGAAAAACTTACATTATCAAGAGCGTGAATATTTGTCCTTACCCTAGAAAAAAATCCTTGTGTTTGCACATAGGTTTTTGATAGATTGGTCGTTTGAAGTAACTTATTCATAAACGTTGTATTGCTCTATCTAATTTTTCATAATCTATTGGAGTTAATTGTTTTTTCCCTAATGCATCTGGAACACATCCTAGTAAAGCTTTTGTGTATGGGTGTTTTGGTTTTTTGAGAACCTGATTTACTTCTCCTCTTTCAACAATTTTGCCCTTAAACATAACAATCACATCATCAGCGATATCCTCAACAACGCCAAAATCATGAGTAATAAATAACATAGACATATTTAACTTTCTTTTAAGATCGTCTAAGAGTTTGAGAATTTGAGCCTGAACTGTCACATCAAGAGCAGTGGTAGGTTCATCTGCGATAAGTAACTTAGGATTACAAGACATTGCCATTGCGATCATGACTCGCTGCCTCTGCCCTCCTGATAATTCGTCAGGATAACTATTAACTCTTTCAACTGGAATCCCAACAAGTATTAATAATTCTTCAACTTTTTTATTAATTTTATTATTTGGTAAATCAGAATGAACAGCTATTGCCTCTTTGATTTGATAACCAATCGTTAAAACTGGGTTCAGTGAAGTCATAGGTTCCTGAAAAATCATGGCGATATCAAGACCTCTCTTTTGTCTAATTTCAAGCTCACTCATTTTGCAAATGTCTTCATTATTAAATAAAATTTCTCCTGACATTTTTAGTTGAGGTGAGAGCAGTCTTATGATCGAAAGTGCTGTTAGGCTTTTTCCACTTCCAGATTCACCAACAATACATGTTGTTTTTCCCTCTTTTACAGAAAAGGAGATGCCATCAACCAAATATAAGTTAGTATTTACTTTAGTTTTAATTGATAAGTTACTAATTTTTATGATATCTTTTTTCATATATTTAAATATTATTTTTTATAAAGCTTAATATGTCTTTCTCTTTCAATTCTATTTGAGAGCCATCTTTGCGAATAAGTTTCACTTGAATGAGATTGTTTTTTAACTCATCTTCCCCAATAATAAGTGCAATTTTTGCGTTACTTTTATCAGCTTTTTTCATTTGTGATTTAAAACTTGCTGAGTCAAGGTTTACGGCAACTTTATAATCTTGATCTCTTAAGTATTCTGCAATCGTAAAAGACTTATCTCTCGATTCCTTACCTAAATTTACGATATAGACATCTGGATGAATATTGTTAACCAAATTTGCATTTTCAAGTAATAAAATAATTCTTTCAATACCAATCGCAAAACCACATGCTGGAGTTGACTTTCCCCCAAGCCTTTCTACTAAGTAGTCATAACGTCCGCCGCCTGCAACGGTGCCTTGACTGCCCAAATCACTTGTAATCCATTCAAAAACTGTTCTATTGTAGTAATCTAAACCTCTAACCAGTCTTTTATTTAATTGAAAATCAACCTGATTGTCCTTTAAGATCTGACAAAGTAAATTAAAGTGATTTTTGGCATCCTCATTTATGGAGTCAATCAATTTCGGCGCTTTTTCAAGCATATCCTGCATCTGTGGATTTTTACTATCTAATATTCTCATTGGGTTTTTATGCAGCCTTCGCTTTGCATCATCATCAAGGATCTCTAAATTTTTTTCAAAATAATCAATTAATTCTTTTCTATATTGCTCTCTGTCCTCCTTATCTCCAATAGAGTTTATCTCTAGGCGAATTATTTTCTCTAAACCAAGCGTTTTCCATAATCTGCTGAGCATAATTATCTGTTCCGCATCACTTGAGGGCTCTGTTAAGCCAAATGATTCAATGCCTAGCTGATGAAATTGCCTTTGCCTGCCCTTCTGAACATTCTCATGTCTGAACATAGGGCCTCTATAAAAAAGCTTTATTGGTCCGTTATAAGTCAAACTACCTTGTATAACAGCCCTTACACATCCAGCCGTGCCCTCTGGCCGCAAGGTCAGCTTGTCATTATTTAACTTATCTGTCCAGCTATACATTTCCTTTTCAACAATATCAGTATGGGTACCGACACCCGCTTCAAATAATTTTGTTGCCTCAATGATAGGAAGCCCAATCTCTTCATACCCATATTGGTCAAAAATGGAAAGGCACTGTGATTCAAAATAACGCCAGATCTTTTGAGCATCTGGGGTTACATCGTAAAACCCTTTTATAGATTGAATTTTATTAGCCATTTAAGAGTTATTTTTTCTCATAATTGTTTTGGATGTAGTTTTCAATAATACCTTTAAAATCATCACTAATTGAAGAGCCTTTTAATGTAACTGTTTTTATTCCATTTTCATAAACAGGCGCTATTGGAACTTCACCCGTACCCGGCAAGCTGATACCAATATTGGCCATTTTTGACTCTCCAGGACCATTAACAACGCAACCCATTACCGCTACATTCATATTTTCAACGTTATTATATTTCTTTTTCCATGCTGGCATAGTCTTTCTTAAATAGCTTTGTATTTCACCAGCTAATTCTTGAAAATAAGTTGAAGTTGTTCTTCCACAACCCGGGCAGGAGATAACAAGAGGTGTAAAAGATCTTATACCCATAGTTTGCAATAACTCTTGTGCAACGATGACTTCTTTTGTTCTCGATTCTTTTGGTTCAGGGGTTAGTGAAATTCGAATTGTATCGCCTATCCTATGCTGCAAAAGATACCCCATTGAAGCTGCAGAAGAAACAATTCCTTTTGACCCAATACCTGCCTCTGTAAGCCCTAAGTGGAGGGGGTAATTACATCGTTTTGAAAGATTTGTATAAACTTCAATTAAATCTTGAACATCACTTACCTTGCACGAGACAATAATTTTATTATTCGCAAGTCCTAATTCCTTTGCAGCATTAGCGCTATCTATAACCGATCTTATTAAAGCCTCTTTCATAACTGATTGAGATGTTAATGGATTTTTTAACTTTCCATTCTCATCCATTAACTTTTTTAAAAGGTCTTGATCCAAACTACCCCAATTAACACCGATACGAATAGGTTTATCAAAATCTATTGCAATATTAATCATTGCTGCAAATTGCTCGTCGCGCTTACTTCCCTTGCCAACATTACCTGGATTGATTCGATATTTATCAAGGGCTTTCGCGCAATCTGGATATTTTTCTAATAATTTATGCCCATTGAAATGAAAATCACCCACAATAGGGGCATTGCATCCATTATCGAGTAGTTCTTTTTTTATATCAGAGACTGCTTTAGCTGAATCCTCATCATTAACTGTAACTCGAACAATCTCTGAGCCAGCGCGCCAGAGTTCTAATATTTGAGCTACCGTTTCTTTTTTATCAAACGTATGAGTATTGGTCATCGACTGAATCACAATAGGAGCTCCACCGCCCACTGCAATATCACCTACCATTACTTGTATTGTATTTTTTTTAATCATATTAACTGAAGCCGTTGCGTTCTCTTTGTTTTATCTTGAACCTGTCCTGCAAGCTGTCCACACGCAGCATCAATATCATCCCCACGAGTTTTTCGAATTGTTGTCACGATACCTTCATCCATTAAAATTTCTTGGAAAGATTTAATGGCTATCCTTTTTGAGCACTTGTATCCACTTTTTGGGAATGGATTAAATGGGATTAAATTAAGCTTTGATGGAACATCTTTAATTAGCTTGATAAGTTCTTTGGCTTGTTCAGCTGAATCATTTATACCCTCAAGCATTACATACTCAAATGTTACGAAGTCTCTTGGTGCTCTTTCTATATATCTAATGCAAGAAGACATAAGTTTATCGAGAGGATATTTTTTATTTATTGGAACAATTTTATCTCTAAGTTCGTTATTTGAAGCATGAAGAGAAATGGCAAGAGAAACTGGACAATCAAGACTTAATTTGTCAATTGCAGGAACTAGACCACTAGTCGATAAAGTAACTTTTCTTCGGCTTAAGCCATAAACAGCATCATCTAACATCATTTCTAATGCATGAACGACATGCTTGTAGTTTGCTAAGGGTTCTCCCATCCCCATCATCACAACATTCGTGATAATGCGCTCATCACTCTTTAACAGCTTATAATTTTCTTGCTCACGGAGTTTGTTGTTAGCTAGCCATAACTGCCCTATAATCTCAGCTGATGTTAAATTTCTATTAAAGCCCTGTCTGCCCGTAGAACAAAATGTGCACTCTAGAGCGCAACCCACCTGAGATGAAATACAAAGTGTGCCACGATTTTCTTCTGGAATAAAAACGGTTTCAATGCCATTTTTTGTCCCCATATCTAATAACCATTTACGCGTTCCATCATAAGATAGATGATCTAATTCAATTGCAGGAACTTCAATTTTTGCTATTTCTTTCAAAGATTCACGAAATGTAATAGCTAAATCCGTCATTTTAGAAAAATCTTTTTCTCCAAAATGATATATCCACTTCAACAATTGTTTTGCACGATAAGGTTTGTGACCAAATTTTTTAATGTATTCGGTTAATTCATTACAGTTTAAATCAAGCAAATTATCCAAAAGAATTTAACCAAAGAAATAGTTAATCTCTATTTTAGCATTTTCTAATGAATCAGAACCATGAACAGCATTTGCATCTATACTATCAGCAAAATCTGCTCTAATAGTCCCAACATCTGCTTCCTTAGGGTTGGTTGCACCCATCAATTCCCTATTTTTCAAAACTGCATTATCACCCTCTAATGCTTGGATCATTACTGGGCCTGAGGTCATGAATGTTACTAAATCGTTAAAAAAGGGTCTTTCCTTATGAACTGCATAAAAACCTTCTGCTTCCTCTTGTGTAAGATGAACCATCATTGCCTTAATAATTTTTAAATTAGCTTTTTCAAATCTTGTGTATATTTCTCCAATTACATTCTTTGAAACCGCATCAGGCTTAATGATTGATAGTGTTTGTTCAATTGTCATTTTAAAATTCTCCGAAACATTTATTAAATAAATCTGCTAAAAGAGCGTTAAAATAACATTTTTAAGCTATAAAATAAATTAAATTTAATCAATATTAATTATGTTCCTTACAATTGCCTTCTATCATTTCGTAAGTCTTGAAAATATCAAACAATTTCAACCATTTATTCAAAAATTTTGTCAAAAAAATAACATTAAAGGTACTATTTTATTAGCATCTGAAGGTATTAATGGCACCATATCGGGTCAAGATATAAGTATCCATAATTTTCTCAGATTTATAAGGGATGATTCATTCTTTAATGATAATTTTAAAAATTTAGAGCATAAGGAATCATGGGCAGAAAAAAATCCTTTTTACCGAATGAAGGTCAGATTAAAAAAAGAAATTGTTGCGCTTGGGGTTGATGGTATCAGTCCTACAAAAAAAGTAGGTAAATATGTTACCCCAGAAGAATGGAATAACCTTATTAAGGACCCTAATACGATTGTTATCGACACTAGAAATAATTACGAAGTAGACATCGGTACATTTAAAAATTCAATTAATCCAAAGACAGAATCATTTAGAGAATTTCCCGCATATGTAGATAATAATCTTAAAAACAATAAGTCCAAAAAAGTTGCTATGTTTTGCACTGGAGGTATTCGTTGTGAGAAAGCAACCTCATTAATGCTAGAAAAAGGTTTTAAAGATGTATATCACCTCAAAGGAGGTATCTTAAAATATTTAGAAAATATTCCTCAAGAGCAAAGTTTATGGGAGGGTGAGTGTTTTGTATTTGATCAGCGTGTCGCTGTAACTCATGGCTTAAATGAGGGTCAGTATGATCAATGTTATGCTTGTAGACATCCATTGTCCCCTAGCGAATTGATATCAAAAAAATATGATAAAGGTATTTCGTGTCCATATTGCTTCAATAAGCTAAGTGATAAAAAGCAGGCTGGAGTAATTGAAAGACAAAAACAAATGGTGTTAGCAAAAGCTCGAGGAGAAAAACATATTGGTGATAATCAAAATAAAAAATAAGGAAAGTTCATGACAAAAATTAGATGGGGTATTGTGGGTGCAGCTAGAGTTAATGAACGCATTATGCCTGCTATAGCACAATCGAAACTTGGTGAGCTAATTGCTATCGGCAGTAGACGTAAAGGCGCAGCCCAAGAGTGCATTTTAAAGTACTTACCAGAATATGAAGACAAAGTCTCATGCTTTGATGGTCTCGACCAGGTAATCAATAATAACAGGGTAGATGTAATATATATCCCTCTAGCAAATGAGGAACATACTGAAGTTGCATTAAAAGCTATTAGGGCAAAAAAAAATGTGCTTATCGAAAAACCCATGGCATTAAAATCTGAGGAAGTCATCATGATTCATGATGAAGCAATAAAAAATAATGTAAAAATAATGGAGGGTTTTATGTATGCATTTCATCCACAATTCGATCGAATAAATAATATTATTCAATCAAATATCTTAGGTGAAGTTAATTATGCACATTCAATGTTTTCATTTCCGATTCAACCTGCAAGATTTTATCGAATAAATCGTCCAATTGATAATGGTGGAGGCGCACTTTGGGATATTGGTCCTTATGCAATTCATACAGTTAGGCAATGTTTCAAAGAAAATCCAATTAAAGTTCAAGCAATAGCTAAGATTAACAATCATGGAGCAGATATCTCAACTACAGGCATAATTCATTTTGAAAACCATAAACGTGCAACCTTTGATATCAGTTTTGAATGTACACGAAGGTCTGAATTTCAAGCTTTTGGGCCACTTGGAAGTGTATTTTGTCCAACTGTCTGGCAACCTGAGGACAAAACAGCCAAAATAGTTTTTACTACAGAAAGCTCTGGGATAAATGAAGAAGTTGTTCCAAAAGCTAATCACTTTGTGAGCGAGATTGACCATTTTAATAAGGTAGTGCAAAACCAATTAAAACAAAAACTAGATAGAGCGGATGCTATATGGAATGTTAAAACACTAGAGGCAATTTCTAAAAGCATTTCATCAGGTAATTGGGAAAATATTTAATGTCAAGATTATGGATATTTGACTTCGATGGTACCTTGGTAGATTCTGAACCTGGAATAAAAAAATGCTATTTAAACGTAACAGAAAAATTAGCACCCTCAAGAGTAAGTTTTGCTGAAAATATTTTAATAGGTCCAACATTATTGGAAACTGCAAGCCTTATACTCGACAATAAGAACAAAGAGCTAGTCACTAAATTCATAGAGTTATTTACTCAAGAATATGATCAAAAAATCTTACTTCAAACCAAACCATATAAATATGCTACAGAAGTTTTAAGTTACTTAAAAAACAAAAATGATGAGATAGTTATCGCAACGAATAAAAGAGGTAACCCCACTAGAAAATTAATTAATTTCTTTGGTTGGGATCATTTTTTTAACTGGATTGGATGTATGGATGATTTTAAAAACTATACGAATAAATCTGACTTAGTAAAAAATGAGATTATAAATAAACGTGAGTATGAAGAAATATATTTTGTGGGAGATACGGTTAATGATGGAATTACAGCAAATGAAAATAATATCCCTTTTATATTTGCAAAGTTCGGCTATGGGAAAAAACAGGATTGGTCAAAAATAGAAATAACTAAAACAATTTCGTCTCTTAAAGACATTAAAAAAAATTATTAATGTATTAAATTTTTGTATATAGCGTTAGGCCTCCCGCCCACTGCTCTGAAACTTGTTTTGTATGCTTTGAGAGCATTTGTGTCATACACCAAAATTCCATATGAGGCCCATACGCCTTAAGAACCAAAATTAATCTTTCATCCTTATGGACATAAGAAGACATACATAATATTGGAGTGTAGTGGTCTTTATCAATTAGCAATTCCGGTGAGGCTATTAAGGCAGCACTTATATCCATACCTCCACTTAAACATAATTTTATTCCTTTTGTGTTTGGAAGATTTTTTAATTGAGCTCTTTGCGAATCAATATCAAACTCTTGAAACACTTGCGGAAAATACCATCCTATTAAACCTTCTGAGCTGTCATCTATGAAATTTGTATAATTACTATCAGGATGAATGCTAATATTATTTTTCAATTCTGAATCACTTTGAAGTACAGCTTTAAAATGAGAGTTTGGAAACCTATCTGTAAACGAATCTTTTAAGGCGGGTAGTATGCTTTCCTCAAGATTTGTTCCTATATCATTAATTTTATTAGGATTAGAGTATATAAAGGGAATGTGAACTCCATTGGCCATTTTAGAAAAATCATCATTTTTTTTAATTGAGTCTAGTAAATCTGTTGCTTTAGATTGAAAATGAGACAATGACAAATCATCCGAACAGAGACCATACTTTTTTGCTCTTTGGAGAATTAATGCATAATCAATTTTCGGTTGATTCAATTTATAATAAAAGCTAGGTTTATCGCCAAACACCCTGTCTCCATGAGCTGGTAGACGGCGACCGAAATCATCAAACAGTTTCAAGAATATCTCCTAATTAAATAGATTTTATAGCAAAGATAGCTCTTCTATCATCTGCTAAAATTTCTGGCGGGCTAGGCGGATTGTCATTATTTTCTATTTCTGGAGTTTTACCAAAGCCATGTTCGTATGTTACTGGGAGTAAATGGCTTACATTTTTCTGATAATCTTGAACAGATTTATTATGGAAGCGAATAAAGTCCATATGCTCACCAATTATGCACTCGTCCCTATAAGGTCCAAGCCAACTATTCATCATCCCTCTATTAAGCACATCCTTAAGAGGCTCTTTAACAACATTGCCGATAGACAGATCCATATAAGGACATGGAACAATTTCTCCATCGTGGTTAACTGTATTTATTCCTTTTACCGTAATACATCTTCCAGGTTGACCGTAGGAAGGGCTCATATGAGTGAAAATATCATATTTTCCTTCTAAATATTTGAGTTGGTCCACATCCTCTTTTGTACAAACCCAAGTATCTTGTTCTCTAGCTGTTCCAACTGGCTTAGCTAAAGTTACATACAGAGGAATATCTTCATCCTTACAAAAACTACAAAGGTCTTCAAATTCTTTTGAAAATACTCTATCTTTAATGATACATGTAGATATAAGTAATTCTAAATTTGCTGCCTTAGAAGCCTTAAGGGCTGTCATAACTCTCTTATAAGATCCTTTTTTCCCTCTAAATTCATCATGCTCTTCCTCTATCATGCTGTCTAAAGAAATTTGCACCTTATAACCTCCTAAACCAGCAAACCATTTTGCTTTTTCTTCATCAAAAGTCCAACCATTTGTATCAAGAATAATAAGATGTTTTTTTGGATCTAATGCCTCAATAAGTAAATCTAAATTTTTATCTAATAATGCTTCGCCTCCAGTTAGTACAAAACGAAAAATACCACATTCATCGGCTTGCCTTGAAAGCTCCCTATAATCATCAAGATCCATCTGGTGTCTAGGGTCCAACTTAACTCCTGTTTCTTTTTTGATATCACGAGTCATATAAGGCTCTTCACAACAATGTGCACAATGAAAATTACAAAGTGAACGGTTAATCTTTAAACGTAAAATTGGACTAATCTCACCATCAAGCATATTTTTAAAATATTGTTGAATTTTTTCATGAACTCTTGGACGCAGAACGCTTTGGTCTTTTCTTTTATTTTTTTCAACTAAAGATAAAGCCTCTTGATCTGCTAGGATTTGAAGCGAATCAGTCATAACTAACTCCCATTAAATTGTATTTATTAGATATATTAAAATTGATTTATTGAAATTTTAGCATACATATTAGAAGTTTATTCTTTCAAGCTCAACAACTAAAGGCATTTTTCTCACTCTTGTATGAATTGCAATAATATATTCTCCCAACACACCTAAAAAAAACATTTGCATTGCACCAAAAAAGAAAATTCCGATCAACATTGGTGCAATTCCAAGGTCAAAAGTATCCCAATTTAATAATTTTGCAAATAAGAATAAAAGAGCTAGAGAAAAACTAATTATAGATAATATAAATCCCAACATAACCATCAATCTCAACGGAACGGTTGAATGATTTGTAATTCCTAATAACGCAGCATCGTATAAAGAATAAAAATTATTCTTGGATACTCCTTTTTTTCTTTTTTCTTGTTTTAATTTAACTCTACCAATTGGAAAACCTATTTCTGCTAGAAGACCTCTAAAGAAAGGATATGGGTCATCAATTTTTTTTAGAGCATCTAATACAACCTTGTCGTATAAACCCTCACCAGTTGCATTAATTATTGGCGGTACATTTGATATTTTTGAAAGAAGCTTGTAATACAAAGCTCTAAAGTAAAATAGAATAGAAGACTCCTTAGATTCTGATTTTACCAACAAGACAGTCTTAAAGCCCTTTTCCCATTCCAATACTAAATCTTTAATAACTTCCGGCGGCGTTTGAAGGTCAGAGGCAATTTGAATTGCAGCATTTGCTTTCGTTTGCATCAATCCATAAAAAGGTGAGTTAAAGTGGCCAAAATTTCTAGAATTCACTATTAATTTTACACTTTTATCCTTCAGTATAATTCTTTTTATCTTCTTTACAGTTGAATCTTGAGAGTGATTATCAATAAAAATATGTTCAAAATTATATTTTCTAATTTTTGAAGTTACTGATTTAACCCTATTGTAGAGCTCCTGAACATTATCTTCTTCATTAAATGTTGGAGTTAAAATACTAATTATTTTTTTCATTGAAAACTAACCGCTTGTTCAGAAAAAAAGACAGTAACGCATTTGGAGCTAACATTAAGGCACCTCCTATTTCGTAACTGATACCATACAAATATAATATAGACAATCCAGATATTGTAAATAAATATATAAAGATATATACCATAACAAACTTAAGAATTAAGTAATTATTTGTTGATTTAAAAACAAACCTTCCAGTAGTAAAAAAATTAAAAATTATCCCAAGAATTGTTGATAGGAGAGCTGCAATTACAAAGTTGAAACCTATTAGAAGAAATAAAAGATAAATCCCATAACCAAAAATTGTATTTATAATTCCAATAAATATAAATTTAATAAATGTCTGATTTTCGTTCAAAGCTTTTTTAACGAATTTAAAAAACATATTTTAAGATTATTGTAATAAATGTCTTGTAATATAGAGCATATTAAAATAAACAACAAATTTAATATAAATAACAATTTTAAATCTAATAATTATTTCAAAGAGGAAATTTCAATCGTAAAAGTTAAAAAAGGGTACATAAGTATAATCGTCGCAGTTTATAATGACGAAAATAGGATTGGCTACTGCATTAAAAGTGTATTAAATCAAGACTTTAAAAACTTTGAATTAATCATTGTGAATGATGGATCAACTGATTCATCAGGGAAAATTTCAAGAGATTTTGCTAAAAAAAATTCTCGAGTTTCTTTAGTTAATATTACAAACAGCGGTCCTAGCAACGCCAGGAATGTTGGAATAAAAAAAGCTAAAGGTGAATTTATTTTTTTTCTAGATTCTGATGATTATATTGAG
>ERZ1049444.2625-NODE-2625-length-11698-cov-5.560423_pt1 | contig 11698 bp, 10 predicted proteins | sample MGYA00383101_ERZ1049444 | MGnify/ENA primary metagenome ERZ1049444 (study PRJEB29581, sample SAMEA5548371) | metagenome | biome: marine; feature: coastal; material: water | depth 50 m | study: Short-term variability in the microbial, nano- and picoplankton...
ATAGTAAAACTATCTTCAAAATTAGCAAGTGTTTTGCCAAAGTAACTGTCTGGCTCTGGCGTGCCGCGTCCACCTGCTGCAACGAATTTGGCGTAGTCTGCTTTGGCTTTTTGGATTAGCGTTTGGATCTCATTCTGCATAATGTCACCTCTTTGTTTAACTTACTCTTATAATATACAGTAAAACGTCTTGGTTGTCAAGCCCTTTTTAAATTATTTTGGGCCTTCAAGCATTTTTAATTTATGCATGATCCCACTAACATCATCTGGTAAAAGAAATGGTATTACATCGTCTGAAAAGTCTTCATAATAATCAGGATGTATTCCTGGCAACTGTACAAACACATCATCATCAAACACAGCCGCTTCGTAATGTGTTTTGCCCGGTAGTAAAATAACACTCAGCTGATACTTTCCAAATTGCATCTTAGCTTGAAAGTGACTTGGATAAATTTCTTCAAATGTTAAATCAGCAAATGTCATCTTATACTTCCTCTAGTTGTTGCGGAAACTCAGCTGGGCGGCGAGGTGATACTCGCTTGAGCACTGAGGTATAGTAATCCCTTGAACTCTGCGCCAAGCCTTCATCATCAGGTAACGAGCTTAACCACTCAGCGTATGTTTGAATTGCACTTGGGTATTCTTTCCACATAATGTTATTCTCCATAACTAGTGCGGCTACGAATGCCATGGCATCTGCAGGACGATCCAAGTCCTCCACAAGGTAAGTATCGCCGCCTTTAAACTTCCAGTAAGCATTACCGGAAGAAAACTTGCCGTCTTCACTGTGAGCGCCGTAGTTTTCTAAAGTCTGTGTATGAACTATAAACATATCATTACCTTTGCTTGTGTTACTAATATACTTTAAGGCAAACCGTCTTGGTTGTCAATTAAAAAAGGCAAGAATAAATCCTGCCTTTTCAAGTACTTGTAATTTTTTTAAAAGTTATTAACCGATAACAAAGCCTAACCCAGTACTGCCTTCAGCGTATAGGGTTAAATCTTGCTCTAGTTTATCCAAATCTGCTTCCGCAGACGCTCTTAGAACGTCAGCATTAAGTGTTGTGCCGCCTTGTGGACCAGCGATAGTGTTAAACTTACCACGAGCTTCCGCAAGCATTAAACGTGCATGAGCAAAGGCATAATCTTTAATCCATGGCTTGGCGTACACATCTTCAAACAGTGTTTCTTCTGGTCTGTTGTTGTATACGTGCAAATAACAGTCATCATCTGTTTTAACACGACGATGTACTAGTAGTGAATGGCTGGTGTGATTCCAAGTAAATGTATATTCTGCACCAAACAATCTACCAAGTGCTTCGCGGTGTTGTGCAAGTGCATCAAATACACCCAATCCGCCAGCTCTACCGCTGTGCATCAAGTATGTATTTAGATATTGTGCTTCAAACGGCTCAAAGTCGTTACCACTGGTGCCACTTACACCACTGCTACGTCTATAAATATCTTTAACTTCGATAATTTCATTTGGGAGTGTATACTGATTAACTTCTGCTTGTAAACGCAAGTGTACAAAACTTTCCTCAACAGCATTTTCGCTTCGTTGTCTGTATTTGTCCAGTGCTTTATCAATTGCAAGGTTATAATGATCTGGATCTAGTTCGACGTCAACCATCTGACCGCCCAATCTTAGTTCCATTTCTTTAATAATTGTGTCACGTAGTGCCATATGTATACTCCTATACAATATTTATACGATCTAGAAGAACTCGAACAGATAAATATCATAAAGGATTATAGCTTATGCCAAGACTCAGTTTGTGGAAGCCCACTAAAACAAATGACTATTTCTTCCTGGACAACTCTATTAGAGAACAATTTCAGATAGGTGGTACTGGTGCGTATGTACACAAGTATATTGGACCGCAATCTTTGGGCGAAACAGATGATCCAGCACAACCAAACTACACAAGTGGTATGGAAGTTGACCCACTAAGTGGAGAATTTACAAATATTGATGGTATTGTAAACGAAACTAAGATACAAGACTTGTTGTTTATGGAAAACCGTGATCGTAAATATGACAAAGATATTTACGAAATGCGTGGTGTATACAATGTAAGTGACAATGATTTTGATTTAACACAGTTTGGTTTATTTTTAACAAACGATGTTTTATTCATGACATTCCATATGAATGAATGTGTTGAGATCATGGGTAGGCGACTAATGCCGGGTGACGTTATTGAGTTGCCACACTTGATGGATGATTTAGCACTTGATGCAAATCGTGAACCTATTCCAAAGTTTTATGTAGTACAAGATGCCAACCGTGGTAGTGAAGGGTTTAGTGCAACATGGATGCCACATATTTGGCGTGTAAAACTATCTCCAATTACAGACAGCCAGGAGTATGCAGATATACTTGGTACTGCTGAACAAGAAGACAGTCTTAAAAATGTTATCAGTAGTTACAAGAAAGAAATGGATATCAGTAATGCGATTGTGGATGCAGCTGAAGCGGCAGACCCAGCAGGTAAGCCACTGGCTGACCATTTGTTTGGCGGTGTTGATCAACACCCAAGTCATGAGTCTGGTCAAGATGAAAATTGGAATTATGGTGAATCACTTTCTTCAGGCAACAGTTTCCCAGCTAGTCCAAACGACGGTGATTATTTTGTACGTGCTGACTTTACCCCAAACCGTCTATTTGTAAGACGCGGAACCAAATGGCATAGATTGTATGATAACATTACAGCTCAAACATGGAGTAGTAAAACATACAATGCTGAAGAATTTATTAATAATACAGACAAAACATTTATTGGCGATGATGGAATAGAACAACCTGAAAGACAGAGCTTGAGTCAAACTATACTACCTAAACCAGATGTAGGATAACCAAATGCAATATTTTTATGATAAACAAATGCGCCGATACATTCAACAGTTTATAAGACTGTTTAGTGGATTCAGTGTTGAAATGGGTACCAAAGAAGATGGTACAAAAATTTACCAGACTGTGCCTGTACGCTATGGTGATGTTAGCCGTATGGCGGCACACATAGTAAAAGACAACAGTGAGAATGTGGTCAATGCAACGCCGTTTATCAGTTGTTATGTGAGTGACATGAGCATTGCTCCTGAGCGCCGTACACATGCACAACACAGCGACAAAGTACAAGTGTTTGAAAAGAAATACGACAACAGTACAAATGCATATTTGGATGAGCTGGGCGATACATATCAGATTACCCGTTACCAACCAGTGCCGTATAATTTACAAATGCAGGTTGATATTTGGACCAGTAATACAGAACAAAAATTACAAATGTTAGAACAAATATTAGTACTGTTTAATCCCAGTTTAAATATACACACAACCAATAATCCGTTTGACTGGACAAGTTTAAGTTATGTTGAATTAACCAACATGACATGGAGTGTGCGAAGTGTACCAAGTGGCGTTGATGAAATTATTGATGTCAGTACACTACAGTTTGAATTACCTATCTATATTAGTCCACCTGTTAAAGTACAAAAGCAGACACTAATACACACTATATTAAACAACATTAATCAAGTTGATGATGACAACCTTGATAGTTTTAAACTGGGCGAAAGTTTTACTTCACAGTTCCAAAATTATAAAATAATAACACTGGAAAATTATAAGTTGCGTTATGAAGATAATTATGCTACAATATTAAATGAGCAGGGTGGAAATGTTGATTCTGCTGGAGCAACACTTGATTGGAGTAAAATATTACCTGCATATGGCGAACTACGTGATGGTATCAGTCAGTTAAGATTACGACAAAGTACTGATCCAACTGACAGTAGTCAAGATGTAATTGGTACAATATCATACGACAGTGTTAATAAACAACGAATAAAAGTTACACTGGATGCTGGAACACAACCAGCCAATACACAAGGCACAGTTGATGCAATTGTTGATCCAGCAAATGCATACCCAGGAGACGGCACATTACCAGTCGCCAGTAGCGGGCAACGTTATTTGATACTGGGTCAAACTAGTGCCGCTGGAGCGTGGGGGGTATCAGCCAACAATAACGATATTATAACTTACAATGGAACAGATTGGACTATTGCGTTTGATGCAAGTGCAATCAGCAATACACACTTTGTAACCAATACTGCAACAGGAGACCAATATGAATGGACCGGCTCGCAATGGCAAAACTCGTTCGAGGGCGTCTACAAAGAAGGCTTCTGGAGACTCTATCTCTAATATGATCACTGCCAGTGGTTGTATATTTTTAGCATTAGATACCGGAAGAGTATGTCTACAATTGCGTGGACGTAAAAGCAGTCACCGAGGAACCTGGAGTTTTTGGGGAGGCAAATCTGAAAAAACAGAACGTCCTGTTGAAACACTTCTGCGTGAACTTAATGAAGAAATTGGCATGTTGCCGGACTTTGAAAAAATATATCCACTACACAAATTTACCAGTGCAGATAAAAAGTTTATCTACAATGCGTTTGTTGTTACCGTGTTTGAAGAGTTTGTACCAGATACCAATGGAGAAAGTAGCGGGTATGCTTGGGTAGATTTAAAATACTATCCACGCCCACTACATCAAGGTGCTAAACTTGTGTTAACAAATAAAGATATGATTGCAAAAATAGAAACTATACTGGAAAGCAAACGTGGAATTAATGATTTACCCAATTGGCTTGATGGGTTTTAATCTGGCTTTGTTGGCCACACTACGTCGTCCAAGGATGTGTAGGTATTAGTGATGTCACGCAGTGCTTGCCTGTAAGAGATAAACCTGCCTTTAACTGTATCTGACACATCACCGTTTTGAGTCCAATCAGTTTCAGTTAAAAGTCTATTCCTTTCCACTTTTAACAATCTAAGAGGTTCTCCAGCTCTAAGTTCTGATGCTTTAGTATTAATCTGATCCCAAGTGATAGGACTTATATTACTCATACCATGGTGATGAACACCATCGGAGTCTGTTTTATAAAAGGCTTGATTAAATTCTTCTTCATTACTGGGAATACCGTCAAACTCAAGATAGAATTCATTAACTCCCATAGATACTAATGCTCTTGTTAAAAACTTCATAATCCCATCTCCAATACATATCCCAATGTATGATTTTGTGTACCACTAGGTTGACTGTTCAAAGCTGGCTGATTAAAATGAACACTTTGTGCATTACTTTTATTAAATACTAATCGCATTTCTATAGTTTCGTTTTTGTTAAAATTAGGAGGTGCAAATAAGAATTGGAAGCTATTATTGTTTGTGCCTCCGGAATAGTCAGACATACCACCCACAGTTATTACTTGATCCAAAGTAGTAAATGATGTTTGTCCTAAAGAAGATATTCTATACTCCAACCTTAGAAACCCGTTAGTGTTCGTTGCGGTCCCGTCTACCTCATGAGAAAGAACAACACTATATAAAAATCTGCTCTGGTCATGATTTCTTTTAGTCATTGTTATTGAACTTGCTGCAATAACTACAGCACTAGTATTTGTTGAGTTTGTTGATGTGCTGCTTTGAATTTTCTTTGAATTAATAACTGCGCCTTTAGCGTTTATATAACCATCATAAGTTACTCTAAAGACTTCAGTAGACGTAGTACCATAAGCAGGGTCGTATGGTGAAGATCCATCTGTTGTCTTAACAACAAAGTTACCTCTACCTTCACTGTCTTGTCCTACTTCAGATTCGTTTCTGTTGCCTATTTCTGCCCCAATAGAAACCTGTGGCCTATGGTTATCATTATCATCTTGGAAGTCAAACTCTATAAATGCCCCGTGTTCACCTATTCCTCCTAAATCAGCTTGAAATTGGTGAAGCTTCATATGGGCGTGATGACCGCCATTCGTAACTGCTTTATAAAGATGTAGTTGTTCAGTGGGTGCTGGCGTACCAATACCGACATTGCCTGATGAGTCTACGTCAATCAATCCAGTATTACCTAATTCTCTTATTTCTTTTGCTCTAGTTGTCATCAGATGCCTCCTATAATGAATGCTAGTAATTCAGGGTAACGAACACCAAGGCGGGTGCGTTCAGTAGCACCTTCTGGTGCTTCGTCCTGTGTTTCGAATGTAACAATGCGGGTGTGCGCTACGCCCTCATTGTCTATGTAGTCCTCAGTAACTTCCCACCAAGTACTAGAAATAAACATTGAGTAACAACCAGCGTCTAAACCCTCTGCTGCAAATGCAGCTTGTAGATCCTGTGCGATAATGCCAAAGTGGATGCGAGCATCGTCACCTTTAGTTTCTACTGCATCACGCCAGCGGAACTTTCGGAGTAAACTTTTACACGCTATAGCCACACGCTGCTCTGCGTCAGATAGTTCTGCAATGTCTTGCTTCTCGTTAGCGTCAGATGTTTGGATGGTGCCGTTGGTGGCGTAGATGTCGTCAAAGCGTGATGCTGACTTTCCAAGGTCTATTACGTTGTCTCTAAAACTGCCGTTATGCGCGCAGGGAGATATTTCGTTACTTTCAAATCTTAAGAACGCATCCGAACCATCTGTAGAGCCAATGTAAAGTTTACCGCCAGTCGTCCCAATATGCCCCACCCTGACGCCATCTTTTTGTATGTCTAAAATTGTCCCATCAGTCGATTTGCGATTGAAAATAGCAACTTTGTTCGAGCTACGAGTAAAAACGCCATACCCGATTGAGCCAAGTTCAACGCCAACGGCATTAGAATCCGTTGTAGTCTTACCCACCAGCAAGTTACCGAGGTTGTTGATGCGCATACGTTCTGTGCTAGTGCCGCCACTGATTGTCTCAAAGATAACCGAAGGGGTTAAGTTACCGTCTGAACCAGATATTCTAGCCCCAGTATTGGTGTCTCTAGTAAGACGTAGATTTACATTCGTAGTTGTGGAATTAATGTGAAGTTCATCACTAGGCGTATCTGTCCCAATCCCAACATTACCATCTTCCTGAAACTTTGCAATTACAGTACCTGCACCAGGTACATCAGTGTCAGAAACAATAAAAACTGCTCTGCCAGCCTGGTCATTATTAGCATCCATATTTAAATAAATGCTTTCTTGACTGGTTATAGATAGGTTACTACCAGTGCTTGTTTTTTTAATTTGTGTATAATTAGTTGCACCTGTAATTCTACTTATGTCAATATCATTAATTACAGCACTGCTTGGCGATATTGCACCTGACAATGCTGTGCTAATTTGTGTGTTTGATTCAGTTTGTGTGTAAGTTTCTGTTTTAAGATAAAACGAATCATTTGTCAACAGTTCATATACTTGAATATCCACAACGTCACCACTTGACAAATTGTCAACAAATGTTACACTAGTTCCAGTGGTGGCAACATAATCGTTGGTTGAGCCTTCTACTTGTTTTACACCGTTGACATATACTTCAACATTTTGATTTCCGCCTGTCGTATATGATAGTGTTTCACTTGCATCATCTGCACCGCTAACACTGTTTGTACTACTAGTGATACTGTAGGTGTACTTGGTAAATGTAGCAGTTGCGTCACTTTCGCCGCCACCGCCCCCACCACCACTACCGGATGGTACTGCATCAACAAATGAGCTACCAGTGTAAACTTTTAGTTTTTGATTTAAACTATCAAAGAAGAAACTACCTTGTGCAGGTGTTCCGCCATAGCTAGTAGCATATTGTATAGTTGCATCGTTTATAGTACCACGTAAACTACCACCAGTTAACGTACTTGCTTTTACCTTGTCATCTGTATAATATAAGTTAGTGCCTTCAGCTAAGTCACTGGTGGTAGATAAATCACTAATTTGTGATTGTGTTACGCTCAGTGCAGACTCATGGGCAGTAACACTTGCTTGTGTTAGCGTAAGTGTCTTGGTACTTAAATCAAGTGTGGTGTGTAATTTATCAGCAGTAATTTCACTGTCTGGAATATCACTAATAGTGACTGCGCCAGGTGCTAGGTTAGCACTTGTAACTGCATCTGCAGCCAAACTCTTACTTGTAATTTTACCGATTGCCATGTGTAATACATCCTGTCTTTATTACACTTATTTATCGATTTGTGTTATCCCAATAAGTATTCAGCATGCCCCTTCTCTGTTAGTGTTGCCATCGTTTATCTCCTGTGATGGTTGGACTGTCCAACCCAATCTCTGAGTGGGTTATCATCCGTCTGTTCGATACCAACCATTAAAATTCACAACAATATTGGTTCTAGTGCTATCACGCTCCATATTATTGTCGGATGAGTAAGAGTTTTCATCTTTAGTGTGATCTAGGTACATTGCGGCACTGCCACTCCTCCATCCAAGAACTGGCATTATTCCGTTACCTATAATGGAAGTACCATTAGAACATCGCATACCTCTAAACGACGACGACACTATTCCTCCTTCGTCAGTAGGAACATAAGGAAGAGTTCCTGTAAAAGATAAATTAGCTCCTGCCCCAGTTCCCGTTGCAGACAATACAAAGTAACTAACACCTCCTAATGGCCCATGAATGTGAACTGCATCCCCTGTCTTCACATAAGCAAATTGTTTAATATCACTGGTGTTAGTTCCATCTGTTAGCCTGACGTCGAATGTCCCAGTCTCTACGTCATCCAGCTTATTAGCTGACCCAGTACCGCCGAGGTATATACCGCCAGACAGGGTTAGGTCTTTGAAGCGTGCGTCACTCTTACCAAGCGAAACTACACCATCATTGCCTCCACCTGTCGTACCGCAAGGCATAATTGTCGCTTCACTTGTATCAGAAGCAATGCCGTAAGAGCCGCCAGAGAAGTATGTCCTGTCACCTGATTGAGCAACCCCAATACTCCCCGCCGTGGTGCCGTCTTTGGCGAAGTTTACAATAGGCCCGTCCGACCCCAAACGCCCGAAGTACCCTGAATTGGAGTTACGAATGGCCTTAAACCGCCCGTTACTCTCTAAAGAAATACCTGCGGTAGTATCACTAAGTGCAGTCTTACCCACCAGCAAGTTACCGCTGGCGTCCAGTGTCATAGCTGTGCTTGTAGCGTTATCGTCAATACCAGTAGATTGAAATCCAGCAATAACACCAGTCATAGTGCCACCAGCTAGTGGTAACTTATCAGCAATTGAGGCAGAAACAGTTGTTGCAAAGTTAGGGTCATCGCCCAGGGCGGCCGCTAATTCATTCAGTGTATCCAGTGTACTTGGTGCTGAGTCGACCAATAATGCCACACGTGCATCTGCTCGGGCATCTGTGTAATATAAATTTCCAGTACCTTCTTGTAGGTCATCGCTGTTTGCGGCTATTGTGTTGTCAGCTAATGCATCAACTGTTAATTTTTGAATGGCCATGTGTAATAATCCCGTTGTTATTGCACTTATTTATCCAGTGCTCTAGTTAGCGTACCAACCACATTTCAGTCTCATCACTTAAATCGAAAAGTTTTCTCCATTTAGAATGAGTAGGTTGTCCTTTATAAAGAGGTAGTTTGCCCATCATACCTATAGCTGACCATTCAGGTCTGTCTTTTCGTTTAGTATAAGGTTTATCGGGGTCATAATTATCAGCATAAATCGGACGCTCTTTTACCTCAGCAACCGCGTCATCTGGAATTTCAATATTATTAAGAGCTGCGCTTTCTACACTATGCCAATGTTCCCATGTATCTTCTTCATTTTCTTTTTTCCCCCAGCCAAACATTGTGTACTGTTCTGTTATCCTTGCTCCAAATTTATCTTTCTTGTATCTACCAGTCCAAGCTGCCCATGCAGCGTCTCCTACAATTCCTGGCTGAGCTGAAACTACTCCAAGAAAGTCATCATCACTATCTTCCGCTGTAGCTTTACGTACTTTTCCATCCGTAACTAACACTACAGAATACCCTCGTCTATCTTCGTCATCAGGATTACCGTCAGCCCATTCAAAGTATTCAGCGTAGTCAGCGTTACCTAGGTCTGCTCCACCATCAAAATAACCGTTTCCGTTTGCAAAGAAGTGAATACGGTCTGAACCTGCTACGGATACCCTAAATACATTGTCGCCATTGGCTGATTCACGACCTACGATTTGGGTAAACCCTTTGTTAGTGCTTGCACCATGCGTCCCGCCAGTGTTTGAATAAGCGTTAAGGCTGGCGTCAGCTGCGCGATAATTAGAAGTTGTACCAGCATCTCCTCTTCTCGATCTACCTGCAAAAACGCTCATCCACATAAAGTGATGCCCACCATTGGTAAGTACATGCGAGTTGTGATCAGTATCGCCGGTATCGTTTGACTGACTTTCCACATACCTAGAGTTTGCAATAAAACACCCGTAATCAGGGTCAGTACTGTTCCGTCCTGTTATTTGCGTGTAACACTTATGACCAGTGGTCGTGTCACTACCATAGGCTGTTATGCTAGCAGTACCATCTGAGTTATAGTGTACAGTTCCATCACCTTTGACTACTCTCCCTGCACTGATATTATCTTTTACATAAAGGTCATTATTATATAATCCAAACTCTGGTGTAGCAGCATTTATATCTGCTACGTCCATATTCTGGTTTGTATAAAATAAATGCCCATAAGCGTTGCTAGAGCTACTGTCTGAATCAGAAAAATAACGCATTATATTTCCTCGGTTACCGACAGCATTGACTATAGCAGTGCCAGACAGGTAGAGATCTTTGAAGCGGTTTACAATACTGCCTATATCAATAGCGTCAGCACGACCTGCAACACCGTCTACATTAAACGGCTGGATGTAATCATTGGCAGAATTAAACTTTAGACCTGTGTCGCCGTTACCAATGTAAACCTCACTACCAGATGCCCCAATCCTCCCCACCGTGGTGCCGTCTTTGCGGAACTGTGCAATGTCGCCATCGTTTGTTAGCTTATTTAGTATTAAACAGGCTTGGCCAGCACTCCCACTCCGTGAAACAGCAAGAAAATCGTTTGCAGAATAAGCTAAACCATCCACTGTGGAGGTAGAGGGAATATCATCAGGTATTCCAGTATAACCCACCAGCAAGTTACCGCTGCTGTCAATCCGCATGGCTTCTGCTGAATTACCTATAAATGTTAAAGCATCATCAGTTACATTGTGAATAATTTGATGTCTTACATCATCTGCTTCAGTTCCGAATAATATGCCACTGTCATTACTTGCGTCTGTCTTAAACTGAAGAAAGGCTCTATCTCCACTATTACCAATGCGCAATCTTGAATCAGCATTGAAAGAGTCACCAATATCTGTCCCAATTAAGACGTTACCATCTCCAGCAACTGTTACGGCCCCAGCTTGTTGCCAAGCACTGCCATCCCAAATATATAGGACATCAGTGTCAGTAGCAAATGCTTGATCACCTGGATTGTTTCCAGTAAGTGGCAAGTAGGTGCTGTCGTCATAAACGTTAACTTTAGCAATAACAGCACTACCATCAGCCACAACTAATTCGGCCGTACCAGCTACTTCACGTATTTTATTTTCGAACGACGGTGTATTTTCCACATATGTAGTCAAGTCCTGTGGCACGAATTTACCACTATTAGCATCATAAACGATACACATCTGGTTAACCAAGCTAGGGATAGGTCTTAATTCAACTGGTGTAGCATGTCCTTCTTGTGTGTGTTGGAAATACACCACGTAATTGCCGTTGATGTTTGTTTCAACTGCTAAATCCTTTACAGTAATTTCGCCTCTCATTACGCCGTGATTACCACACTGATAATAAAGGGTATCAGGTGCACCAGCTGGTACTGTAAATGTAATTGTACCACTATCAGTTCTAC